>ENA-UOVV01000019-UOVV01000019.1-compost-metagenome-genome-assembly--contig:-NODE-19-length-270828-cov-19.662662_pt1 | contig 270828 bp, 231 predicted proteins | sample MGYA00238155_ERZ761577 | MGnify/ENA primary metagenome ERZ761577 (study PRJEB28898, sample SAMN06268775) | compost metagenome | isolation source: Emeryville, CA | place: USA:Emeryville, CA | collected...
CTTAGGATCTAGCGGGGCGACCCGTGCAGGTTCGATTCCTGTCATCCGCACAAATTTTCACGGCCTGAAACATCGTTTCGGGCCTTTTAGTTTACCCTCTATAAAACGGTATTTCTTCCAAAAAAGTTGGCTCCCCTCCCCGCCGGACAGAAATTGGGATCCGGGGTAACGTCATGGCAACGGCACCGCCCAGGCAATGCAGAAAGAAACGCCAACCTTCCAACCGATCCAAAATTTGCAGATTCCAGCTTTTTTTCGTAACTTATTAGAATAACCTCTTTTCTTTTTGAAACCAGCTGCATCGCCCTGATCAGCTTCCGTTGTGTCACTACCTTCAGCGTTCGGTTCCCTGATCCGCATGGTATGCATGGTAGGTAAAGGCATGCCCCGCACCTACCCATTCTGATCCCCCCAACACATCCGGTCCAGGTTGTATTCCTGTAAAAAAATCACTAGCTTGTTCTCAATTCCCGATTTTACCCCTTGAATTTGTCCCCCTCCCCCTTTCCCGATCGTCAATAAGACGAACCAAAAAAGTATTGACATGAAAGAGTTTGCATTGATCTTCAGATTGAAGGACATCGCCGATTTCAAGCCCACACCCGAACAACTACAGGAACGGATGAACTGGCTGGCAGGCATTGCGGCACAGAACAAGTTGGTGGACAAGGGCAATACCCTGCTGCCGACAAAGGGAAGCGCCAAAACCGTTAGGCCGGGAAATGTGGTGAGCGATGGCCCCTATACCGAAATCAAGGAATTCATCAGCGGCTACATTGTGGTAAAAGCAGAAAGCATTGATGAAGCGGTAGAAATGGCCAGACAGAACCCGATTTTTGAACAAACGGGAGGTAATATCGAAATCCGCGAAGTCCTAAAACGGGAATGATATTGAGAAGTCCTGTATCGCATACCGAACTATTGTCCAAATTGTTCCGACACGAATACGGAAGAATGACGGCTGTTTTATGCCGTCATTTTGGTATTACGCATATGGAAACAGCGGAAGACATTGTCAGCGATACCTTTCTGAAAGCCTCCGAATACTGGGCCGCCAACGGCATCCCCCACAATCCGGAAGGCTGGCTTTATGCAGTGGCCAAAAACAAGGCAAAAGATCATTTCAAACATCAGTCTATCGTTGATGAATATGCGAAAAATACGGAATCGGGCGAACGATATTCGGAACCGGAAATCGATTTCAGCACGGAAGCCATTTCCGACAGCGAGCTCGCCATGATCTTCGCCGTTTCCGACCCCATGAACCCGGTGGAAGCACAAATCAGCCTGGCCCTCAAAATACTCTGTGGATTTACAGTTGAGGAAATCGCCAACGCACTCCTGGAGAAACCGGAAACCATCAAAAAAAGACTGCAGCGTGCCCGCGACAACCTGCGCACGCATAATTTCCAGATCCGACCCCTTTCCCGACAAGACATCGAATCCCGTTTCGAAACCGTTCTGAAAACCCTGTACCTGCTGTTCAACGAAGGATATTTCTCCAAAACCAATAACAGAATGGTACGTAAGGAGCTTTGCCTGGAAGCCATGCGCCTGGCAATGATACTGACCGAAAACCCGCTGACCAACAGCTCCCTGACCCATGCCCTGCTGGCCCTGATGTGTTACCAAAGCTCGCGCCTGGATGCCCGTATCAACGAGGAGGGGGAAGTGGTCCTCTTCGACCAGCAGGATCGGAAGCGTTGGGATCATTCCCTGATTGAAAAGGGCAACTATTTCCTGATCATGGCCACCGACGGCAACGAAGTCTCGAAATACCACCTCGAAGCAGGCATCGCCTACTGGCATACTACCGGCTCCGACAACAAGTGGCATCATATTCTCCAACTCTACAATCAGCTCCTGATCATCGAATATTCTCCTATGGCCGCCCTCAACCGAACCTTTGCCTATGCCCAGGTGCACGGACATGAAAAGGCCATCGCCGAAGCAGAAAAGCTGAACCTGCCCGACAGCAGTTACTACCACGGACTAATGGGATATCTGTACTCGAAATCGGATATCCGCAAAGCCGTCCTCCATTACGAAAATGCCATGAACCTCACGAAATCACCGGCTGAAAAAGAAACATTAAGGAAAGAGATAGAGAGGATGAAAACGGCGTTACCTGAAGGCTAAAGGTTTCCTAATCTATGGATAGACGTCATGGGGCATGCGCTCCGAGAGCGATGGGCAGAAGTGCTAATTCCAAATTATACCGTTCGGTATTTTTTACATCGATCGATCGAAATCAATAAAAAATGATCCCAGACGAAACCGGGATCATTATTACTAAAACTACCGATATTAACGTAAGAAGGCCATGGCCACGCCGCCGTCCACGTTCAGTTGATTTCCGGTTGATTTCGACATCAAACCGCCGACGAACGCAAAGCAGGCGTTTGCAATATCTTCAGGTAAGATTATCTTGTTAAGCAATGTCCTTTTGGCATAATAGGCGGGAAGTTCCTCCACCTTGATTCCATAGGCTTTGGCCCGCCCTTCGGCCCATCCGCCGGCCCATATATTACTGTCGGCAATAACCGCGTCCGGGTTCACCGCATTTACACGGATATTATAAGCCCCAAGTTCCGCGGCCATAAGGCGTGTAAGGTGTGCCTGGGCAGCCTTTGCGGATCCATAACCCGGGTTATTGGGCCCGGCGACCACGGCATTCTTGGATACTATATTTATTATGTCGCCATCGAGCCCCTGCGCCTTCAGAATCCTCGAAGCGGCCTTCGAAACGATAAACTGGCCTTTGACCAGGATTTCATAGAGGAGATCCCACTCCTTCAACGAGTGGTCGGCAATCGACTTAGAAATACTTATTCCCGCATTGTTTACGATAATGTCCAATCCACCGAATTGCAGCACAGCCTCTTCAATTGCTTTCTCAACCATGTCCGGATTCGTTACGTCGAGAACTGCAGACGCAACCCTGTCTGTTCCGAACTTCTTGACGAATTCCTTACGCGTTTCCTCCAACCGGTCCGTATTGATATCGTTCAAAAGTACGCAGGCTCCCTCCTCGGCGAATTTGCGTGCAATGGCCTTTCCGATACCGCCGCCGCTTCCGGTCACCAGCGCGACTTTTCCGCTCAGGGCCTTCGGCTTCGGCATACGTTGGAGTTTGGCCTCTTCCAGCAGCCAATATTCAATATCAAAAGCCTCCTGACGCGGCAGTGATGTATACTCGCTAACTGCTTCCGCTCCCCGCATTACGTTGATGGCATTGATATAAAATTCAGAAGCTACACGGGCTGTTTGTTTGTCCTTTGCAAAACTGAACATTCCAACGCCCGGATACAATATGATAACCGGATTGGGATCCCGCATTGCAGGACTGTTGGAATGTTTGCATGACTGATAATAGTCCTCATACATCTTTCTATATTCACTGAACGCGGGTTCAAGTCGTGCCCTGACTTTCTCAGAATCGGACAAGTCTGCGTTGGGTGAAATGGTCAATACAAGGGGACTGATCTTTGTCCTCAAAAAATGATCCGGACAGCTGGTCCCCATTGGAGCAAGGCGATCCAGATCATTGGAATTAACGTATTCCAACACCCGCGTGTCGTCGGTAAAATGGCCAACCATCCGGTTCTGGCTGCTGCAAAGCCCCCTCAATACCGGAGCCAGCAAAGCAGCCTGTTTTCTTCGATCGACTTCAGGCAATGCAGTCCGTTTTTGCCCGCCGAATACCGGTCGCTTCATACCTATATGCTGTTCGAGATAGCAGGCGCACTTTTCAACCACCTCAAGCGTATTAACATAACAGTCAAATGCCGTGTCGCCCCAGGTGAAAAGACCATGTGAGCCCAGCATGATTCCTCGAATGCCTGGATTTTCATCCAGACATTGTTTAAGTTTCAGGCCAAGATCGAATCCGGGCCGTTGCCAATCGACCCAACCCACCGAGCCTCCGAAAATCTCTTCGGTTATCTTCTTCCCATCCTTCGCCGCCGCAATAGCTATGGCCGCATCGGGATGGAGATGATCGATATGTTGAAAAGGAAGGAAACCGTGCAGTGGCGTATCAATGGAGGGCGCCTTACTGGAAAGATCAAATATGCAGTGTTCAAAAAGTGCCACCATTTCATCTTCATGATCTATCCCCCGATAAACGTTCTTTAAACTACGTAACCGATCAACATATAATGCTGCCAATCCAGACCGGGTTAACGTTCCGATATCGCCGCCTGAGCCCTTAACCCACATTACTTCCGTTTCTTCTCCGGTCAACGGATCCCTTGCTATTGTTTTACAGGAAGTATTTCCTCCGCCGTAGTTGGTCAGGCGCAAATCACTTCCGAGTAGATTTGACCTGTAGATAAGCAAAGCTACCTCATCCCCTGCCATCTCCGCTGCCTTTGCATCATCCCACAGATAGCTGACATGTCTAAATTGTTGGTTCCTTATCATAATATTTAGAATTGAACGCATCCGCAGAACAGAAGAGAAGTTTCCGACGGATAAATCAAATGCGTAGTGAATAATATATTCAAAAATAAATCCCGGAAAACGAACTCCTGTCCTGCCTTGTGCTTATGGCAACTATATTTTTTCGACTGTATTTAAAGATGAAGATGGCCATTTGGTAAGCTCCATAAAACTGTTGGCGAGTTCATTCGTATTCCAATGCTTATGAATTGCCAAAGCCGATCCAAGAGCCGTTCCCTGATTCATTGAAGCTGCGTACACAGTCTTTTCGGGAAAGGCATCGGCAATCAATTTCATATACAATTCATTCTTACAAAAGCCTCCATCCACGTAAATATCGGACACGTCCGCACCTTTCAGAACCATCCCTGACGACAGCCGTTGTTGTGTAACCAAATCCACCACAAGTTGATGATAGGCTTCAACATGTGTCGAAAAATCGGAAAGTGATCGTTTATGAAAATAAGATGGGGTTACGGCGTCAACCAGTAGATCCCCCATGTCACGATTGCCAATCTGCAAAAATCGGTTCAACAGTGCATCATCAGGATTCACGGTTTTATAGAAATCCGGTCCGACGTTAAAATGTTCGGCAATCCTCCTGACCTGCAGATCGTGGTCATTTCCGGAAAAAAGCATCGACGCTTTAACAGGGTTCCCTTCGTAACTCAGGTAACTCAAACAACCTTTGGCCAACTCGGTAGTTTGAGGCAAGGTTTTGTTGAAGGGATTCAAACTGATAGCCCAGGTTCCCGTAGACAGGATCATAAACGGCCCCGGAAAGCTCTTGAGATATGGAATAAGCGCAGCCGAACTGTCGTGCAAACCGATGCCCACTGTAATTGACTCGCCGGTAAATTCATTTTTCACAGGAACGGCGGAATCGCCCGGCGCAATATCACATAACCGATTGCTAATTCCTTCCTTTTCGAGCCAGGAATGGTACCCTTGCTTTTCAAAGTTCCACATGGCTGAGTGGCAACCAACATTCGTTGTTTCTGCAAACTTACGCCCGGTAATCAGAAAACTCAGATACTGAGGGAAATGCAGCGTCGCAGCAATTTTGGAAAACAATTCCGGACGTTCATATTTCAACCAGTATAGCTGCATCCCCGCATTGAGATGCCCCATCAGCGGCGAACAGGTAGTCAATGAAAACCGATCCCGGTCTATGCTATCCAAAAACCTGCCCATCAGGTTCTCCGGATAGGGTTTAAGATAGTTGTACAGATAACCAACCGGCTTCCCGTTACGGTCGACATGTACCAGAGATGCACCGTATGTCGAAAAATTTACAGCCTTTAACTCATATTCCTGAGAGCCTTTCAGCATCTGGAATTCGCGGAGTAACCAGGCCGAAAGAGCTTCAAGATTTTCGCAGGGGAAACCATCTTCATCATAAATTTCTTCAAACTGACTAATATTTTCTTTTACAAGATTATAAAACTGGTCGAAGAGCAATAGTTTTTTGTTGGTCTTTCCAATATCAAAAACTGCGACAACTGGAATTCTGTTCTTCATAGTTCCTCGGTAATTTTCAACGTCAATCGTTCAGAGAATTTCCATATCCCACCACAATCACGGCAAGGATGATGGTTGAAACCCCCAAAATGATGGTTTTTCTTGTTTTCTTTGAAACCCCGCTCCACTCTTTGAGAGCAAATCCCCAAAGGTTGGCAACCAGAATAATAAATGCCATGTGGAGAATCCAGGAGCTTGATCCGTTCCCCAGTTTGCTTTCTCCCATACCGTAGAATAGGTATTGAAGGAACCAGGTTGTGCCGGCTGCAGCACAAAACAGATAGTTCTTCAGCAAGGGCGTCTTCCTGTTCGTATAATCGCCAAAGGTTTTATTTTTTGCGTTGAGGATCATGCACCAGATTAAATTTGTCGCAAGCCCGCCCCAAAGCAAAACGACATAGATTACATTATTACGAAACAGGAAATTGATTGTTTCATCCGGATGCGCAGCTTTCCATAGTTCATTGGCTTTGTCGGCGAGCGCCGCACCAGCCTCGATACCGTAGTTAAAACCCGCACTGAGAATTCCGGATACGATACAAACAAACAGACCTTTCTTCAGATTAAATTCTTTAACACTATCCTGCTTTTTTTCTTCCGGAAGCTCGTTCTCTTTCTGAAATCCGGCTTTACCGCAGAGATATATACCAATCAGGCACAGTACTACACCGATCAGTACAACATTTCCCCAGGTCGACTGAATAAGCTGAGTGAAGGTGACTTTATCCTGCGCCCCCACCAGATCGTAATAAATAGGCGGAGCCAATGCACCAAAAGCAGATGTAAATCCGAGAAGAACGGAGTTTCCAAGCGACATGCCGAGGTATCGCATTCCCAGCCCGTACATCAGACCGCCGATGCCCCAAAGAATACCCCAGAAGAAGGTCCAGAACAGCGTCGAAAATTCAGCCTCGGCAATAATTGTGGTAAATCCCGGTATGGTAATCCAGGCCATCAGGGGCGGTACGATCAACCAGGAAAACAAACCGCCTACCAGCCAATAGGTTTCCCAGGACCAGTCTTTTACCTTCTTGTAGGGAATATAAAAACTTCCCGAAGCTACCCCACCTATAAAATGGTAAATAATTCCAAAAAGAGCCTGCATAATCGTTTAGTTTTTAACGGTAAAATGATAGGTTCCGGACCCTATGATTAACTGTGTTTTTCCTCCGTCAAGAGGTTTGATTTCTGTAATGCCTGTCGACGAAAGCGGTTTTCCAGATTCCCGGATTGCTTCCATCGAACCCGGTATGGTGATTTCAGCAGAAGCGTTTGGCGGTATGGTTACATGCCAATCAAGCGATCCATCCTTCCTGCTCCATTCGCTTTTCACCATCCCGTATTTGGTTTCGAGTGACGCTTTTACAAAGGTGAGCCCCTCCGGAAAAATCGGATTCATGATTAGTTTTTTGAAAGCTACCTCCTTATCGTCTGACTTGATACCGGCGAGATATTCATAGTACCAGATCAGCAAGTCGCCAAGCAACATCTGGTGATTCCCCGAGTTCATTACCGGATTGGCGGCATCGCCGTTCCACAATTCCCATATGGTTGTGGCTCCCTGCTTAACCATATAGCCCCAGCTCGGGTAGGTGGTATGGGTAGCCAGTTTATAGGCAAGGTCCGGAGCGCCATTGTCGGAAAGTCCGCGCATTAGCCACATCCCCCCGATAATTCCGGAATTGACATGGTCATCAAATTCTTTAAGTCGGGCACGAATGTTTGAAAATACAGCCTGCCGATCGCTGTCCGGAACCATTCCGAAGCTCAACGGGAGTAGGTTTGCCGTTACCGTATTATTTCCATAGGACTTGGAATCTTCATTGTAGAACTTTTTATTGAACGCTGACAAAACCTTTGCACCGATAGTTCTAAAGGTGTCAGCATCCTCGTCATGACCCAGCATCCGGGCATATTTCTCCATCAAACCAAGACAATAGTAGTAGTACGCTGAAGCCAGGAGTCCGCCGTTCGTAATACGCTTTGGATCCTGCGACCATATCAGGTCCAATGACTCAGGGGGGACGCACCAGTCACCGTACAGATCCTTCAGAATCAAATCGTTCTCGCGGTAATTATCCCACATATAAAGAATCCATTTTTTCATTGCAGGATACTGCGTGGCGAAGCTTTTATTATCGCCGAACTGTTTACGCAGCATCTCAGGGATCAGAATAAACGCACTAGGATAAGTAACATCGTCGTTATAACAATACCAGAAACTGGGAGCAATATCCGGAATGCTGCCATTTTCTTTCTGCGAATCGCGTATATCATCGAGCCATTTCGCATAGAGGCGGGAATTGTCGAAGATGAAGCTTTCTCCATAGGAGCTGATAACGCGGTCGCCCAGCCAACCAACGCGTTCGTCACGCTGGGGACAATCGGTGGGCATTCCACGATAATTTCCACGGATGGTCCAATAGGCGTTTTTAAACACCGCATTGATGGTTTCGTTGGAGGTTTCGAAACGACCGATTGTTGCTACATCGTCGTACACCACCTTTCCGGCAAAGTCCTCCGGATTCGGTTCATTTCTTAAGCCCTCGATTTCAACGAACCGAAAACCATGGTACGTAAAACGGGGCTCCCACTGCTCTTTACCCTTACCATTCAGGATGTATATATCGGTCACTTTTGCATCGCGCATATTGGCGAGGTAAATGGAATCATCGCCCTTCATGGTTTCGGCAAAACGCATACGCACGGTATCGCCCTTTTCCCCTTTCACCTTAATGGCGAGCCATCCAACCATATTCTGACCCATGTCGATAATATAAGTTCCACGAGAAGTCTTTTTTACACCTACGGGCTTGATCACTTCCTTAACGCGGATATTTTCATTGGGCTGGGCTTCAATCCGGATGCTGCCGGGCGACATAATGTCTACTTTCTTCCATTCATCATCGCTATACCCAGCCAGGTTCCATCCATCCAATTCCTTGTTCGCATCGAATTCCTCCCCGTCAAATTCATTGTTGGCTAAAATGGGGCCGTTGTCGGTTACCTTCCAGCTCTCATCCGAATTCAGCCATTCGACGGTTCCGTCGGAATATTCGATCCTGATCTGCAGCAAGAGTTGAGGCAAACCATACAGCGCCTGAGGAATACTGGTCAGCGGATTGGGTTTGCCATGAAAATTCCGGACCGCAAAAAATCGGCCGTTCCCCAGTATCACGCCCACACAATTCTTTCCCTGTTTCAGATACTCCGATACATTGTAGGTGTTGTAGAATATTTTCTTGTTATACTCCGATACCGTTGGAGCCAGAACGTCATTACCTACCTTCTTTCCGTTGAGATACAGTTCATACAATCCCAGTCCGCTGATATAAGCTACCGCCGAGGTAATTTTGTTCTCTGTCTCAAATTCCTTTCTCAGGTATCGGGCCGCAAGGCGGGTAAACGTGCTATCCGGCTGGTCTCTTTCACTAAACCCATTCAATCCAATCCACTTTGCCTTCCACTCCGATTGGTCGAAGAAACCTGTACTCCAGTATCCGGAATCGTTGAAAACAGAATCGCTTCCGGTCCATATTTTAACCTTCCAGAAATAATCGCGGCAAGACTCCAGTGGTCTGCCTTTATATACCACATTCACAGATGAATCCGATTCGATTTTGCCGCTATCCCACACATCCGCCCTATCTTCTTCCAGATCCTGTCTGTTGGTTGCCACCAATATACGATATGCCTCCTGGCGCACATTCCTTTCGTCGGACCGAAGTTTCCAACTAAAACGCGGGTTTGGAATATCCGATCCCAATAAACTATCCCGCCCTTCGACGGTAAGTGCGTCCACCTGCAACCGGACGGAATTTTGGGAACAAGATTCGAGGAATACCGCAAGGCCCACCAATCCGAACACAGCTCCATTCCTCCAAAAGCCTTCCAGAAATGACTTCATCATATTTATTTTAATTTTTCAATTTATAAAGGAAACTCAGACGACCCATCGGCATTGAACTACCCGTTACATAGTAATCCATAATGTCATTCGGATTCAATACCCCGTCGGCCACCTTGAAATAAATCTGATCAATATTTTCACCTGCTTCCAATGGTTTACGCGGAACCGTTACCTGCACGAGATTTCCGTTTTCCACCACCAGCGATGTCGCTACCTGGATTTTTTTTCTCCCTTCGGAAAGACGGCTTACCGAAGCTGTCGCAGACAGCAGATCCATTTCAATCAGAAATTCGTATCCCTCCCAGCCTTTCAGCGTCGGCGCTCCCGTTCCCAAAAGTATCTGCAGCGGCGACTCACCCTCACGCTGAACAAAAGGCAGATCTGCCTTTACCAAAAAATAGAAGTTAAGGTCGTCGTGTGCCACCCTTACTTCCGAAAGGCAGTTTGCCGGTGCCGGCAACGAATAAAATACCGCTTGGGAAGCACCATGAGAGTGTCGATGCACATGGGTGTTTCCTTGATTCCGAAACACAGCGCCAACCTCCGCCCAATTTTCGGATATCCGGTCTGCTGTCATTTTCCTGCCGCTGTAGGCCGGAGTGGAATGATTTATTCCCTTAAATTTCCGGATATTGGTGATCAGTTGAATATAAAACGCGTCGTTGTATCCGCCACGCATCGGCTCGATATCCCGCGAATACTCCCTATCGGCAGCGTCGCATAACATATACTCATCGCCCCAGGGTTGCTTGTAGGCAATCCATTCATTCCAGCCCCCGACAAAAACCGTGTCAACATCCGTGACTATGGCATGATCCCACTGTTTCTGAAAAAAGGTTCCCTTGTCCACATCTTCTTTTTTATTGATCTGAGCAACCGGATCCCATCCCCTTCCCCAGTTTATCCAGCCCGAAGTGAGCGAACGGGACATGGGGACTTTGGGATGACTGGCTACAGACACACTCATATTCCCCTTATGATTGGGTTGAGGAAAGGTCCATTCAACCCAGGGCAAGCCGTCTTCAAAAAATGGGTCGGAAGGCCATTGGGGCTTTTTAAAGTAGAAGAACTCCCGTATTTCCCGTGTATATGGAACAGGACGATACGCACTATCTTTGCGCGAAAACGCTTCATTGATATCGTCGTCTTCGTTCGTATACGCAATGATCATGGGTTTCCCGTTGACGCGATACCAGGCACGGGAGTATAAGCCGGGCTTATAGAGATCCGTGTACAATTGCCAGGTGGTGGCGAAGGAACGGGAATGTGTGTAAAACGTAGCCAACGGAGGGGTTAAGCCTGCGTCTATAAATTCCTCAATAACCCGAAGCACCTTTTCGTAAACCTTACGATAGGTTACCCTATTTGTCAAATCAAATGCTATAAAATCTACGCCGGCGATTGTAAGTAATTTTATCTGACGACGTATGACCCACTCATCGTCAGAATTGTAATATCCCCACAGCGGCTCACCCCAGAAATGCGCTTGTCCGGTGGGGCTTATATCTTTGTTGTAGTGGTCGAAATCATAAAGTAACTTAAGTCCATCGGGCATTGCACCTATCACGGTTGCATCATATATTCCGGATGCATAGGGTTGGCCGATCCATGGCCAGAAAAAAATGCCCACTTGTTTCTGAGGCTTTGTTCCGGAGATGGGACCAAAGCTGCGGCCAAACTGATCAATGCCCACGGTATTAAATTCGGAGGGGGCTGAAGGTAATTCCGTTACGACTTGAGCCGCTGATATATTCACTGTAAGAACCAATAACCCCAGAACAGTCTTCATGGTTTACCAATTTGATTTGAACTGATAATCGCCTGAAGCCACCTCATATACAGCCCAATCGCCCTCCTGCCTCAGAAAACGGCATTCCTTCACCGTAGCGATTTTACGACCGCCTTCGGTAATGGTCGAACGGTTCTTTGTCGGGATATAGACGATTGCCGTAGAGTTTGGAGGAATCGTAACGGAATAAACGATGGCTCCTTTCGATTTTCTCCAGGACGAGCGAATGTCACCCTTTACCGATTTATACGTTGCTTCAGCAAACTTAAGATCGTTGATGATGTGTGGGCGGAGAACGAATCTTGCAAAGCCAGGGTTATCCGGGTCAGGCAAGATTCCTGCAATGTATTTGTACATCCACGATCCCACTGATCCCATCATCGGATGGTTGTGGGAGTTCATGGATCCGCCGGTTTCGTATTCCCACCTTTCCCAAAGGGTGGTGGCACCTTTGGAAAGCATGTATCCCCAACTTGGATAGGTGGTTTGTGTAGCGATACGGTAAGCCGTTTCCACGTGCCCGTTCTCGGTTAACGTTTCGAGTAAATACTTCGTACACAGATTTCCGGTAGTAAGATGAAAATCGTGTTTCTTCACATCCGCCACCAGATTGGCTACCACTCTGGGAAGTTTGTCCTTGTTCGGTGCGCCGATAAACAGGGCAAACGAATTGCAGGATTGGTTATTGGAGCCGTATCCACCCAATTCTTCATTCCAGAATTTTTTGTTAAACGCATCCAGCGTCTTTTGGGCGAGCTGATCATACCGGTGTTGATCGTCAATATTTCCCAGGATTTCCGCCAGGCGGGAAAGGACTTTGGCGCTGTAGTACAGGTAACCGGTTGACATTAATTCTCCCGGGGTAGTGGCCGACAAAGCTCCGTATGCCTGCCCCTGAACACCATAAGCTGCTGGAGGAGCCCAGTCGCCGTAGTAGCTGTAATCAACAATTCCATCTTTCGTACGCGTTGTAAGGAAATCCACCCACGCCTTCATATTTCCATAATTTTCACGAATAATTTCGGTGTTGCCGTAAAACTCATAACTTTTGAGCGCCAACAGTAGGAAACTCACAGATACAGGATCGGCAGGCTTACCGCCAACCTTGTAGGGTGCAGTACAGGTAATTTCACCTTTATCACTTTGTGTATCCCCGACATCGCGGATAAATTTGGCGTAAAAACGATGTAGGTTAAAATTATAGAGAGCCTGATCGATACGGGCAGTCAGGTCGTTCAGCCAACCCATTCTTTCGTCGCGTTGCGGACAATCGGTGGGGATACTGTGGAGATTCGCTGCTTCCGTACGTTTTACCATCTGATTGATTTGGTTCAGCAAATCGTTGCTGCAGCTGAATGTTCCGGCGTCCTCCACATCGGAGCGCACTTTTTTGCAGGAAAAGTTCTCTACCGTCGGCTTACCTGGCCATCCTTCCACCTGCATGTAACGGAACCCATGGTAGGTAAACCTCGGTTCCCAGGTTTCCACGCCGTCCCCCTTTAATATGTAAACATCGGTAACAGCCGCCGTCCGGAGGTTCTCCTGATTGACCGTCCCATCGTCGTAACAGGTTTCAGCAAAACGCATGGTTATCTTTGTTCCTCTCTCACCTTTTACGTTCAACGCTACCCAACCCGCCATGTTCTGACCCGCATCAACCACAAATACTCCCGGCTTAACTTCGGTTACAGAAACCGGCTTAAACGCTTCCACCACCCGTATGGGCTCCAATTGCTGGGAAGCCATCTTTCCGCCCGGAGCTTCCACCACCGGAGCTACGCCCCAGGTTTGGTTCGGCAAGCCCTTGATGATGGTATCGGATGGCAGATTCCACTCCGGCTTCTCCAACCTCGCGTCATAGTATTCACCATCGAGTATTCCCGCCGACACAACCGGTCCCAATGTTACATTTCTAATCGACGATGAATTGATCACCTCCATCGTTCCATCAATAAAATAAAACTCCATCTGCATACGAAGCTTGGGCATTCCATACCAACCCGGCGCAACGGCAATTACCATCACATTTTCCCTGTTGAGATAACTTTTGATATCATAGGTGCTGTAGTAAACCGTTTTGCTGAAATCACTGGTAGCAGGATCCAGCACATGATTGCCGACCTTTTTACCATTAATCTCCAATTCATTGTAACCGATACCCGCAACGTAAGCCCGTGCCTTTACCACTTCCTTCGGCAGATGAAACACGCGACGGAAATAATGCACTTTCCCGATCCAGCCCGACGGAAATCCAACCCAATCGCCGCTCCAGTCCGACTGATGCAGGAGCCCCATCTCAAAACTGGCCGCTTCACTATCCACTGGAGTGTTCTGACTTCCGTACCATACCAGCACCTTCCAATAGTAGATTTTTCTGCTTTCGAGTGGTACGCCACGATACAGGATGCCTGCCGACTGAGAAGAAATTACTTTTCCACTATTCCAAACATTACCCTCACCGACGGCGAGTTTTTCCTTGCTATCCGCTACGATTAACTGGTAGGCAGTTTGCCGGACGTTGCGCTGCGACGACTTCAACTGCCAGCTAAACTGGGGAGTTTTGGCGTCAATCCCCAAGGGGTTTACCGAGTTATTACACTGCAATGCAGTTACGGAAACAGGCCCGGGAACATTTTCTGCATTGGCCATCGTTGGCATCCAGCAGGAAAGGAAATACAGTACAATAAGAACCGATATCCGGCTCAGGAAGGTGCAATTTTTCATGACAAATTTCTTAATAGTGAAGAGGTTTGACTATCCGAGTAGTTTCCGTAAGAACCTGGAAGTTTTGATCGCATCATTTTCCTTGATCAGCTCATCGATCTCCACAAAATAGGTTTCAACGATCTGTTCATACTTTCTTACCCAAAGGATACTTTCAGAAATTGCATCCACCGCGTCTTCACGATAGGGATATTGATCCATCGAAATCCATCCGTTGTATCCTGTTTTTTTAAGCCAGAACAAGAGTTCCACATAACAGGTAAAATGAACGCTGCTAACAATCATATCGTCATCCCAACTGCCGTGGTTATCGTTAAAATGCATATGATAAAGCAGATTCCCTGCTCTTTTAGCCAACACCACGGCTTCGGATACGTTCTCGCCCGCATAAAAACTATGTCCGGTATCAATGGTAATACCTACATTATTGCATCCTGTTTCCTTTGCGGCAAGTATCGTGTCGGCCATGCGGGCATGGTACGAAAAGTTACGGGGTTCCTTTGGCTTGTATTCAAGCGCAAATTTCAGGGTAGGAAATTCAGATGCCAAAGTCCGGGTATTTTCGGTCAGCCAATCGCGTTCACGGTCATAGTCGGTTGCAAGGAGATAATCGTAACCGTCCTGTCCGAGCCAAAGGTTAACGATCCCGCAGTCCATCCGGAGGGCAACTTCACTCATCTCACGTAGATAGTCAAGCGCTTTCGCCCGCACCTTGGCATCGATACTGGTAATACTTCCCTTTCCAAAGAGCGGATTTCCGAATGTATCCGGGATAATACTTGCGCATGCTACTCCGGCGTCATCCAGTCGGCTCTTCATATCCTTTACGTTATCCGGGCGGATATCCCAGGTACCTACCAGCTCGATTCCCTGAATGTGGGGCATTTTTTCAAGGGCGAGGCGGAGCATTTCTTCTGAGCTGGGATTCTGTTTATAACCTGTACAGAAACGATCTCTAGTATTACCCAGATTCCCTAAAATGATAGCATACTTGTTCATGGCAGCAATTCGTTTTGAAAAGAAATAAATATATCGGAATTATGTTACATTTTCCATTCATAATTCTTCCACCGTCCCATTACCTTCCCCAATTCTTCCACTTCCGCATCGTTAATCGGAACCATTTCACCGAGCGAATTAGACAACACCAACGATTTCGCACTGAACTCGGCTACTTCAAGATAGTCGAAAGCCTGAAGCAATTTGGTACCTGTTACAATTACACATTCATTCTTTACAATTACCAGCGGAGACTCTTCGGAGAAGAGGCCGGCAATGTTTTGGTCGTTACCGTAAAGACTGCCAAATTCGGCCATACGTACATCCTGAAGATATATCCAGGTTTCCGGTATTGTTCGGACATTGAAGTTGGCGCCGGTAATAGCGAAGGCCGTCAGATAGATCGGCTGGGTTATGATGATGGCGTTAACGTGGGGATGTTTACGATAAATCTGTTGATGAAGCATGGCGGCACTATCCGGAACCTTTCCATTCTCACGCCGGCCGTCTTTCACCTGAACAAGATCGGCAAGCTGCAGATCCCATTTTGACGCACCGGCCGGAGTGATCACAAAATGATCATCGGAACAACGCGCCGACACCGACCCGTACGCTCCCAACATAAGCCCTTGTTTACAGGCTCGCCGCACTATCTTAAGTACCTCTGTACGCTTTTCGCGCTCGAGTGTCCGGTAATGGGCTTTCTCGGACTGTACCGGCAGCGAACAGTTCAGATGACTATTATGAGCCTTCATCTGTTCATCAGATAGGGTCACCGGAGTTCCGATCTTATTTCCATATAAAATAGAACGCGCAGAAACTTCAATGGCTTCAAACTTCTGGTACGCATCCGACAAGTCTGTTCCCCCTATTACCGTTCCATGATTCTCCATAATAACAACGGAAACACCCTTTTCAAACTCCGAAGCAATGCTTTGTCCCAGCGCCTCCGTCCCCGGCAGTGCATAGGAAGCGTATCCCACATCTCCACACAAATCATATGTCTGTGGCAGAATACGCGTATCCGGAGTCTTCCGGACTATGCTGAAAGCCACCATTCCCGGCGGATGCGCGTGAACAATAGCTTTGATATCCGGGCGCTTCTTATAAATGGCCAAATGAAACGGATATTCCGATGAGGGTTTATGATCACCTATAATTGTCCCGTCCTTTTTGACACATACGATATCGGAAGGTTTTAATAGCCCTTTATCTACTCCGGTAGGCGTAATCCAAATATTTCCTTCCTCATCCATAATCGAAAGATTTCCTCCGGAGGTGGTTGTAAGCACTCTTTCATATATACGGAACATCACCAGAGTTATCTGTTCCCTCGGGTGCATCGTCTTTGTATTCAGCAACAGTTTCATAAATTATTAATTCGGATAAAAGTTCGATACCAGACAAACTTAAAAATTGGATTCAGGATTCCTATCCTGTTTTGACCCGACTCAAAAAATTTGATAATTGATCGATTTTTTTCCTCGGTTTATTCGCTAATAATCCTAATTTTCATGTGCCAAAAACGAATTGCATTTGCCCATGAAAAAAGAAGAACTTGTTAGACTGATTCAGGTTGACCCCTACTCCAGCACATCGAAATACCTACAAATCGTTAATGCTGTCCTGAAAGAAATAGAAAAAGGAACCATCAAAGCCGGCGACAATATGCCCTCCATCAATGAACTCAGCATTGAGCTCGATATTGCGCGGGATACGGTTGAAAGGGGATACAAACAACTACGCCAACTGGGTGTACTCAACGCTGTTCCACGCAGAGGATATTTTATCGAAAGCACAGAATTTCGTCGGCCCCTGTCGGTATTCCTCCTCTTTAACAAACTGAGTGCACCAAAAAAACAGGTGTACGATGCTTTGACTAAAGAACTCGGAGATAAGGCCAGTATCGACTTTTACATATACAACAACGACTTCCATCTGTTCAAACGATTGCTTTCCGGAAACAAGGATCATTACACCAACTATGTAATCATTCCGCACTTCATAGAGGGAGGAGAAAGAGCCCATGAAATTATTGATGGAATCCCCAAAGACAAACTCCTTCTGTTGGACAAATTATTGCCGGGCATTTCGGGAAAATATGGAGCTATTTACATCGATTATGAAAACGACATCTATGAGGCACTTACCGAAGCTATGGAACGACTGGAAAAGTACCGTACAATAAAACTGATTTTCCCGGAAAACAGCTACTATCCCAAAGAAATTAGGAAAGGATTTACCCATTTCTGTCAAGACAATGCGTTCAACTACAAAATCATCAGCGATATTCAGAACGAACCAATCAAAGAGGGCGATGTATTCATCAATATGATTGAGGATGACCTGGTTACCCTGATCGAAAAAATTCAACCTACATCACTCAAAATCGGCGAACAGGTCGGCATAATTTCCTATAACGAAACGCCTTTCAAAAGGGTGATCCTGAATGGCATCACCACTATATCGTCCGACTTTTATGAGATGGGTGTAATGATTGCACACGCCATCATGTCCCAGTCTACGGAAAAACAGAAAGTTCCATTCAGGCTAACACTCCGACCTTCCCTTTGATGCAATTTGTCAATTACCATATCGGAAACCTAAACGTCCGATCGGTGCGCTATCACCCGAAACATAATAATCCATGATATCGTCGTATCGGGTAACATTATCCGATACTTTAAATTCAAATTTGCACCGACGCGCGTCCATTCCCATATGCCTGAGCGGGATGGCAAGCTGCATGATGTTTCCGCGCACAATGTATTCCGCAGTACCGCACTCTTCCCATTGATAACCACCCAACGAACGCTCCACCGAAGTCTTCCCTTTGGCGCCGGGCCTTCGGTTCACAATGTACCGGTAGCCGGAAAAAGTTTTGTCCATGCGTCCATCGGAAATCAGTATGTTCATCCAGTTATTAGAATGTCCGTCGTAGGAGGTAATAGGATCTTTGGTTTTGATCCGGAAATAAAGATATCGGTTATCGTGTGCGACACGAATTTCTGTGATGTCGTTTCTTGCACTCGAGTCAATATAGCGGATGGAACCTGCTGCACCTTCGAAGTTTCGGTTTAGCGCATCACCCGAAAAATCAACGTAAACGCTTTCAACAGCCTTCCATTGACCAAAACCGAAATCCCGGATATTGATGCGATGGGGTTTCGTCGGTTCCGGCGCATTTCCCACAATTTTAAATCTCCGTATATTCCGAACCAATTGAAGATAAAAGTTATCGTTGTAACCGCCCTTCATCATTTCGATATCACGTGAGAATTCGTGGTTAAAAACATCCACGAAAAATACCCTATCCCGGCCATGCTGATTTGCATATTTAATAGCCATCCATTCATTAAAAGAAGCCGTTACAACATTGACGATTCGTCCAGAATCGGCATGTACAGCGTCCCACATCGTCTGAAAGCTGGCACCAGCCATCCAGTCCCTTTCCACCTCCCTCGTTTTATTATTATATCCGCGACTGCATTCCGGATGCATGGAACTGGCGTCAATTATGGAATGGCTATGCTGCGCCACAGGAACTGCTACCGTCCCCTTATGATTCCATTGCGGGTATTGCCAGCTCATCCAGGGAATTCCGTCCGGATTGTAATCGCCATTTGGCCACTGCGATTCCCTTACATCGAAATAGGCCACCAAATCATCCGACACGAAATCTTCAAACGGATGGTACTTTGTCATGTCTGATGCATTCCTGTTGTTCTTTGTAATCCCAATGATCATGGGCTTTCCGGAAGGACTGTACCAAAGATGACTATAACGCCCCGACTTATAATAGGTATTATACAAATCACTAACCGTAGTTCCGGATAGACTGTTGGTGTAGAAGACAATTTTTGGAATATTGAAGCCCTGCTGGTAAAACTTCTCGAGCACTCCCAAAAGATTTTCCATCGGCTGATGGTAGATAATTCTATTAGTAGCATCGATACATAAATAGTCCACACCCGCATTGCATAGAAGTTCGACATGACGCGTAACCACCCAGGGATCACTCATACTGTAATAACCATAAAGGGGCTCGCCCCAGAAATGAAATTCATTGAGGGGACTTTCCTTGGTTCCATTAACATCATAAAGTGCATCGGGCTTCGTGTTTAAAAGCTTCTGAATATCGTAGATTTCTTTCTGTCCACTCCGATGCTGCCCCAGCCACAATGAATAAAATACACCGACGGTCTTTTTGGGGTTTATATCACTGCCATTATCGGAAAAGGACCTGCCTAATGCATCTGTTGCCTTAAGGCTTAACAATGATCTCTTTTGGGGAGATTGGGTTATGAACCTCTGAGCCGATGCGGTATGCCAATAAATCAGGAAAAACAGCAACAGTGCGACTGGTTGATATACATGCCTGTTCATAGCCAAAAAATTGTTCTGATTGATATTTAACCGGGTTCATTTAAGAGCACGCAAAAATTCTTACAACATGGAGGGATGGTTCGGAAGTGTTTCCGCAGCAGAAGCTGTTACCAAGAGATCGATTCAGATAGAATTCCGTATAAATAATCGTCTGATTCCCAATCAATCCCTCCACTCATAAAAATAACTCAAACGTCCCATCGGAAGAGAGCTTCCTGATTTGTAATACGACATGATATCCGATGGTTTTTCGATTCCGGAAGCAACCTTGAAGTAAAGTTTATTATGGTTGTTCAATCCCAGATGTGCGCGAGGGCATTCAATCTGGAGAATATTTCCATTTACGGTATAGTGCCCGCTTCCAACAGAGGTTCCGGAAAAATCCGATGCAAGTCGATCGATCGATACCGTACCGCCGCTGAACGAATTTCCAATCAGATACTCATAGGACTCCCAGTTTTTTAAGCCAGGCTCACCCGTTCCGATCAGGATGTTCAGCCAGTTGGGTTTACCATTATAGGCGGTAAGCCGATCTTTTGTCCTTATATAGAAATACACGTTGTTTTTATCGTGGGTAATTTTCACTTCCCGGATATGATTATCAGGTGCCGGTTGGCTATACATGATCTTGTTGGAAGCTCCGTATGAGTTCCGGCTGCTTCTTTCAGTGTTTGGGTTGGATCCTGTCGGCGTAATGTCATTCCATTGATCGGCTCCGGAATCGATCGAAATGGTTCTTTCGGGTGAAGGTTTCGACACATACTCCATCCCCTTATAGGCTCTGATATTCTTAATCATTTGAATATAGAAGGCGTCCTGATATCCACCTTCCATCGGTTCGATATCCCTCGAATACTCCTTGTTTGTTGCATCAACAAGAACATATTCGCCAAGGTAGGGTTGTTTATAGGCAATCCATTCGTTCCAGCCGCCGATAGTTACCATGTCCGGACTAACCTTTAGCGCCTCATCCCATTGTCGCTGAAAGAAGGTACCCTTATCGATATCTTCGGCAACATTCACTTTGGTATCGGGATTCCAGCCTCTCCCCCAGTTTACCAAACCACGGGTAAGGGAAAACGACATGGGAACAGAAGGATGGCTGGCCACCGTTACATTCATGATGCCGTTATGAACCGGCTGGGGAAAAGTCCACTCTACCCAGGGGAATCCATCGGGATAAACAGGATCGCTCGGCCACTGTGGTCTTTTAAAATGGAAGAAATTGAGGATTTCTGCGGAAAGAACCCCGGGCGTATACGACTCGTCGGAACGAGATTTGGCTTCATTCAGATCATCCTGAGGATCCGTATAGGCGATGATCATCGGTTTGCCGTCGACCCGGTACCAGGTATTCGGGTAGAGTCCCGGTTTATAAAGCTCGCGGTAAATTTCGCGTACCGTTTGAAAGCAACGAGAGTGCGTATAAAAAACAACCTTGGGCGGCGACCACCCGCGTTGCTGGTATTCATCGATCACGGAAAGAATCTTCTGAAATACGTTCTTATAGATAAATCCATTTGTTGTATCAAAGAAAATAAAATCAATTCCGGCAATCATCAGCATTTCAATCTGCTTTCTGATAACCCAGAGATCGTCGGAATTATAATATCCCCAAACGGGTTCTCCCCAGAAATGTGCCTGACCATCGGGGCTAACCGCTTCATTATACGCACTGAAATCGGTTAACAGCCTTAAACCGTTCGGCATGGCCAAAATCTTTGTGGCATCATAAATTCCGTTGGCATAAGGTTGCCCGATCCATAGCCAGAAAAAAAGACCTACCTGTTTTTTGGAATCAACTCCGGAAATGGGCCCAAAAACCCTGCCAAAGTGGTCAACACCGACAATATTGTTTACCGAAGCAATCTGCTCCGGAGCGTCCGGATCCGGCTCCCTCCCTTCCGGAGCTGCACCTTTCTTTTTGCAGGAGGCTAATACAACCAGGGCAACAGCAGTGACCAAAAACAAGAACCTGAGCATGGGATTTTTTTTCATAAGTCTTATTGATAGATTTCCGGAATATCAATCAATGATTGTTCAAACATCTTTCTTCCGCCCTTCTCATTGGGGTGGTGGTAAATCTGCCAACCATAGCTCCCGCTATAATCTTCCCAGTACATGGTCGTCTTATCTACTTCTTTTCCGTCTCCATTAATGGATGTAGCCAGGTCGAAACGGCAACCCTTAATGTTCAACTTAGTTCTTACCTGCCCGATCAACATGTTCTCTTTTACCTGCGTGCCGCTTTCATTGGAAGGAATATTATTCAGGACTGGAATAGCCCCCTGGGATCGGATGTACTCAACAAGTTCGGTCAGTTTCTTTTCCGTATTTCCGCCGTTCGTACCGATGGTAACCATTACATACTCGGCATCGATAAAAGGCAATTCGTTTTTGATATAGTTCATAACCATATCAATTGTTCCACCTCCTCGGCCGCTTGACATGGCGTTTCCGTTGAGCCGCGAAATCATTCGTTGTGTCCAGGCCTCCGGAAAGTCGCGGCTTGGATAGTATCCCTCGGGTTGGGTGATCGAATCACCATACATCAACACCTTGACCTTCTTTTTGAGAGCGAATACCTGCACCTCCTTAACCAACACTGAATTACCCGACTGAAGACCAAAACAATAGTAGTCCCATTGCATGCCCACGGGGAAACCGGGTTGCAACGCACCCTCACCTACGCCACCCTGACCATCATGGACAGCAGAAACTTCCCCAACCTGGCCAGTATTCGGATCGGTTATGCGAAGTTTCGCGAGTTGGTAGATATGAAAAACCTCGACGATATAATCGGTTTCTCCCTGAAGAAAGGGAACGTCTACTGACGTAACAGGCGTTGTTGCCAAGGAGATTTTCTTTTGAGGTAGATCAACAAACGCGGAAAAATCCCCTTCACTGCTTTGAAACACAACACGGGCATCCGGCGAAAAACGCATTTTGTAAACAACCTTTCTTTCGGCAACCGCATAAAAGCGATTCAGCTTTACCAATGCGCCCTTGCCAGACACTTTCAACCCCTCAGCCACAAACGATGCTACACCATTTAACTGAAACTCCGTATTTATTTCCGGGCCAAGTTTGGCGGAAAAGAGTTGCGCATTATGTTCGTCATCTGAAGGGGCAACCACGTCCACCGGAATGTCCTTGCTCACGCCCTGGGTTGAAACTGTGATTTTTGTTTTACCCGGCATCACCCCGGTGATAATTCCGCCATTAACCGTGGCTACCGCGTTGTCGGACGAAATCCATTGAAAGGCCGGCTGTACAGCAACAGCCGGAAGCACGGATGCTTTTATCTGTACAGATTCTCCGGCTGTCAACAAAACTTCCGCGCGATCAGGCCGAATCGCCCGAGGTTTATTTTCCTTGGAATTTGCACCTTTATGGCATCCGGATACACCTGCCGTTACCGAGAGAAATGTCAGAATTATCGCCGCAATTGTCGTCATATCTCTTTTCATTTCGAATTTTGAACTTCTGATTTATCAGACACGAGATTGAAGTGGTTTACAGCACGTACCCCAAACACAGCATGATCATTGGCTGCACCACCGATCCTGAATTTCATTTCGGGAACCTGAGCCGGAATGGTGTTGTCGCCGTTGGTATCGAACATTTGGAATGCTCCGGACTGCGGAAGTGTTCCGACCAGTATATTATCCCGAAATATTTCAAATCGGAGTATCCCCGATTCTACATCGCCATCCGCATTCCAGGTTAGTTCAAGATCATCTCCCACCTTTGAGAGTTTAAGGTCGTATGGGTCGGAGGGAGGTGTTTTATCCCTCACTGTGCCGGTCATTACATATTCCTTCCAAAGCAAGGCCGTGTTTTCGTCGGGAAAAAGACACATACCCTTTTTATCGCCGGTAAAGCTCGATTCTTTGTATATCTGAAGTGTCAGGGTGTCGCCCAGCCAGGTTTGCGATCGATCGAGATCTTTCATAAGTCCTTCACCATTTGGAATCAGCCTTTGCTTCATAACCGCCTCATAAAATGGTATGGCCATGTACCGGATATAGCTGTAATTATGATTCTGATCGGCATTTAGTGCGATACTGACCGGCGCATCCAAATTCCTCAGTTTCCCGAATGTGTTGATGGATGTTGCCTTGCACAGCGCTCCATCCGCATTCGCATCATTATCTCCCGCGTGACGCGTGAGAACGGGAACTTTAGCCGCTTTCGAAGGATAACTCCATTGGGGATCAAATGCCGGAGAATAACAAACTGCCGCTATTATCCGTTCAGGATAAGAACGCAGCATTCCCAACACCCAATATCCGCCACCGGAGTGTCCCCACAGTAACCAGGGCACGTTGTTCAGCTCCGTGTGCCCCGTAGCAATGGCAGCTTCAGAAAGCACCTTAAGCAGTGCCTGATCTGTTCCGGCCTCCGGATCACGCCAACCACCGCAGTTTCCGTACAAGGCCGTTTCAATTATGGCAATATTCCACTTTTGGGCAAATGCACGATATTGAAGATCATACGGTCGGGTTATACCAAACTGCTCCATTCCGCAGCCATGTTGTAAGATTAATACCCCTCTCAACTTTTCCGTACGGGTAGGAATATAAATACCGTATTCGGCCCGTTCAGCAAAACGTATCCCGTCTCCGCTAAGCGTCATACGAATCACCGTATCGGCATAAGTGAATTCACGGGGCTTTACGGAAACCGGAACGCGGGCCGACAAACCCGATGCACTCACCGTCACTTCCGTGTTGCCCGCCGAAACAGCTTTTACCAGACCTGAGGTTGAAACAGACACTACCGTTTCATCTTCCGATGTCCAGACAAAGTTGGGCTGATTTGCCGCCGCCGGAATAGAACTGGCCTTAAGTTGGAAACTTTCACCCGGGAGCATTTCCAGCGAAGCAATATTCAATCGGATACCCGTCATTTGATATCCCTCTGCAGCCCGTCCTTTGCTGCAACCGGATGTGACATCAAAGAACGCTGCAAAAAGCAATGCTCTGTAACTCATTCGAAACGTTATCACGACGATCTATTGAACAATTTTGAACAATTCAAATCCACGCAGGTAGAACGCTGTCCACGGAGTTCCATTTATCGAATATTGATCGTGGGTATTGTACACAATTCCGATATTAACAGCTTCTGCTTCCGTAACGGCAAAGACGAGTTCCACGGTTTGGTTCTGGTTGGCTGCCAGATTTGAATATCGGTATGTCGACGGAGAAATCGGAACATCAGCATAGTCCGGGAATGTACCTGACTTAGCTACCACACCGTAGATGTCAACTGGACCATCTGAATGCCCAACATGTATTTTCAGCGCATACTGTCCAGGCTGAAGCTGTACGGATTGATAAACTTTCCCATTTACAACGTTGGGAAGTCCCCAAACTTCGGTACTAAACAAACCGAACGCAGCCGACAGATCATCGTAACTCACGACTGCCGTTTCATTATGGATCCATCCCATCAGTTTCTGCATCCGATAATCGCCAACAGCGGGGAAGGGATTGGAATTGTCGCCTTTGAACGGAGGCATCGCGTTTACCAACGAAACGGCATTCCCCCATATGTATTCGTCTTTTCCATTTTCGGCACTGATGTTCTGAACATTGTAGACATCAATTTCTGCGATCTGGGTACGGTCTGCACCGGTATTCCACGAATTCAGAACGGTAATCTTGAAATAACGACCGGTTGCACTCGGTCCGAGCGGCAATCGTTGACGCAGATAGGAATCCGTAATCGTTGTTTCGAGAACCACAAACCAATTCGAATTGTCGTCACTCATTTCAATACGGATATCCTTCGGCGACCTTTCATTTCCCTGGGCATTTACAATGTAGAATCCGTCTACAATCTTGGGACTTCCCATATCAACACTTACCCATTGTGGGAAACCCGTAGATGCGCCCGTCTGCCACATCGTCCCGATATTGTTATCGATCAGGTTGGATGCCGCATTTCCACCGCTTTCACCGCTAACGCCCGCAATGCTCCACATCTCTTTTTTCAGATCGAGCATCGCCGCTGTACGAAGATCGATGAACGGAGACCAGAACTCGTCGATGGTTTCGGAAGTGGGCTTATAAACGGAGTAATAGTAGTATGGCTCATCGGTATCGATGTCGGTAACGGGAACGGTCGTTTGACCAGCTGCCATCTCTACACTATCTTTTCTACCTGACGTATTTGAATAAATAACGCGAACTGCAACTTCATTGGCTTCCGCCGGTGCAAACACCAGCTCGATGGAATTGGGAGAATTATATACCTGATCCATCCACTTTCTTGGTTTGAGGGTCGACTCATAGCGATCGCCGTAAATAGAGACCCGAACACCTTTGGGATCCGAATTGACCCCGCTGCTGTTGTAGGTGATTACCCGAAGAATTTGGTCATCCTCGGGAAGCCCTTCAACCATCAACCGTTGGGTTTCCGCAGGATCGGAGACGGTAAATTCCATAAAATTTCCGGTGCCATAGAAAACCTTACCGGAGGTTGCATCGGTCGGTACTTCAAACTCAACCAGGGCACGATACTTGCCCGGAAGAGCTCTAAGACCATCGACTGGAAGGGGAGCTTTTTCCTGATCTTTTTTACAGGCAGGCAATAAGGCTACCATAAATGAAATCAGAACGTATAAACCAGGAACTTTTTTCATTTTTTTTGACGATTTAAACTTCAGAATGGATATTATCTCCAGGCTTCCGGTTGGAGCATGCCGGTCATTTTTTTGGCATCTTCCAATGGAATGGGAAGGACCAGGTACTTATCGGTGTAAGATTGATAGTCGCGTATTTTTTTCCGCTGGTAGCTGAAACGACCGTCATTCCCCTTGGTAATCCTCATTCCGGTAACAAACCGGTTTGTCTGGTTCAGGATTCTCCAACGTCTTTGATCGTGGAATCGGTACTGACCTTCAAGACAAAATTCAACACGACGTTCGTTACGGATACGTTCGCGTATAAACTCTTTTGTACGTTCATAACCTGGTACATCCTGAAGACGCGGCTGCAATGCGCGTTCGCGGATAACGTTCAGTGCCTCAAGCGCGCCATCCAGATCGTCGAGTTCACAGAGCGCCTCCGCCTTATTCAGATAAAATTCGGCCAGACGGAAGAACACCCAATGTGTGGGTTCGTTTCCTCGGCTGCCTCCGGGTCCCCAGAACTTGATCTGCTTGTCTTTGCGACTGTAATACCCGGTACAGGAACGCTGTGTTTCCTGGGAAATAACGTCCTGGAATCCATTTCGGCCGCCAACAAAGGTTTCGATGATATAGGGCTCGGTGCAGTTATGCGGAACACCGTAATCGGCCATATTGTAAAGGATATTGACGTAAAAACGGGCGTCACGGTTGGAGTAAGGGTCGCCTCCGGTAGCCTCACTGTAGCCAAGCGCAGCCGCCTCCGGCGTAACCGTTACGCTAGTTCTGGTTGCATCGTTGTAAATTACCGGTAAAGCTCCGTTTTTCATTTCAAAACAATCCACCAGTTCCTGAGTGGGTGACTCACCGCAGTTCCAGATGTGATTGATATTGGCATAGGGATAGCTACCAACGTCAACGCCGTTTGTGTTGTTGATGTCGGAATTGTCTTCCCAGGCACGCCAAATGATTTCTGACACAGTTGTAGCAAAAGCCCCCACAAACAGCTTCTTATAGTCGGCCATACTCACCAGGCTGTATTCGGTCATATCGAGAACGTCCTGCGCCGCCTCAGCCGCACGACGCCATTTTTCACGATCGTTCTCCGGATTGTTGAGCGGGCTGGCATTGTTCAGTAGCACACGGGAACGGATCGCATTGGCAATACCGTTGTCTACCCGCATTGCTTCCTGGGAAAGACGTCTGTTCGGCAACACTCTGGAGTTGATAACATCGAGCAATTCCTGGTCGATGATGGTTGCGATCTCGTCGTAGGTAGGACGCGTAAGCTCATTCCATCCGGTAAATGTAGGCTCAAATGGCTCGGTAATCCAAGGCAATGGTCCGTAAAACTCGAGAAGTTGAAGATAATACCAGCAGCGAAGAACACGTGCCTCCGCAATCCAAAGCTCACGCTCCTGCTCCGTAATGGCCGTCGAGAGGGGGAGATACTTGATAGCATTGTTGGCCAGTCTGATCCCTCTCCAGAAATTCGGCCACAGCCTCTCACCGGGTGAAGTCCAGGGCCAGTTGATGACCGGATTCGAGAGGGACAGAGAACCATTGTGCCATTCATAGGCATTGTACGTAGCCGCCCAAAACGCGTTGTCGGTAAGACATTCGATCGGGTTCATCACGAACGAAATCTGATCGCGTTTCTGGTAAACTTCACCGTACGCAGCGTCTATCAATCCCTTACTCCGATTGTAGTTGGTCAATACTTTATCAATCGTGGTCTGACCATCGGGCGTTTTCTCCAACACCTTCTCACAACTCTGAATAAGCATAAACGGAGCCAGCATCACGAGAAAGAAAATCTTTTTCATTATATCGAACATTTTAATGAATCACGTTTAGAATGAAATATTCAAACCCACGTTGTAAGCCTTGAATACTGGGTAAAGCAGCTCATTATTCTGCTCCGGATCCTGATATTTAACCGGATAGCGGTCGAATGTCAATAGGTTAAGACCATTGGCATACACCCGCACGGAGGTAGCACCGATTTTTCCGGAAATTTTTTCAGGAAGCGTGTATCCGACTTCGAGATTCCGGAGCCGCAAATAACTTCCATCTACGTACCAGAAGTCAGAAACCTGCTTGCTCGCATTGCTTCCCGGTTCGAGTCGGGGATAGGTTATCGGCAAACCGACGTCGTAGCGTTCCTGACTCCAGGCTTCCTTGTGCCACTCATTGAAGTTGTAGGTTTCCCAGATGCGCTGCCCGGTCAGGAGATAACTCCTGTTGGCTACGCCTTGCCACATCATACTGAAGTCCAAACTCTTATAGCGCAAACTCATTGCTCCACCAAATGTCCATTCCGGAACTTCGGGATGCCCGATCGGAACCATATCTTCTTCGGTGATCACACCATCCCCATTCATATCCTGATATTTCAGATCGCCAACTTTGGGAACGGCCCCGATGCCGGATTGATCATACCAGTCTTCAATTTCCTTCTCGGTATTGAAGAACCCGGCAGTTCGATATCCGAAGTTCTGTCCCAGCCGAAATCCCGTACTGCGCTGCCGGTAGGCGTATCCTTCAGGCAGCAATACTTCGCTCATATATAGGACCTTGTTTCGGTTGAATGCACTGTTAACACGAACATCGAGATTCAAACCACCGCGGAGGGACTTTTGGTAGCCGCCTACCAATTCGAACCCCTTGTTCTCAATGACACCCGCATTAATTTTGGGAATTATTCCGGAACTATAAACACCGCCGGTTCCAAACATCCCGGTAGGTACGAGCCCGGTAGCTGAAATCAGAATATTGTTTCGCTTTTCATAAAAAACATCGGCCTCAAAACTGAAGTTTCTGAAAAGTTTGGTCTCCAAACCAACATTGAATTTGTTTGCCTTTTCCCAAGAAAGTTCACTATTGCCGATCTGGGCCTCATAACTTCCGCTCCAGAGGGTGAGGAACGCGAACCTGGATCCATTCATATCATCATTACCAACCTGGCCATAGGATGCACGGAGCTTTGCAAAGCTTAACCAGGGAGCAGCATCCGAAAGAAAGTCCTCATTGGATGCAACCCATCCCACCGACACCGATGGGAAGAATCCCATCTTATTGCCGGGTGCAAACTGCTCCGAACCGTTGTAACCAAAGTTGAATTCCGCGAGATATTTCCCGTCATATCCATAGGTGGCACGACCAACCAAACCAACATAGTTGTACGGAAGCTCAATATTTACAACACGTTGGTAGCGATTAAACAAAGCCATACCGGTAATATCATGGCGACCAAATGACCGGCTATAGTTCAGCGACGCATCAATATTCATCATATTCCACTGCATCTGATACTGCGCATCGGAAAGTGTACTGTTGGTCTGTGTTCCCGTCGGTTCATAGATGACCTCGTCCGGATTGTTGGGATCCTGCTTTGCCTCATACAACTGATAGGAACGTTGACGAACCTGCTGGTTAATAGCCGTTGCGTCGTAAGATGCGACAACCTTTGCGGAAAGGCCTCTTGTAATAAAATTCAATTTTTGTTCAACGCCAAGCGATGCGGTCACCTGGTTGGTCATGGTGTTCCTGAATCCGGATCTGTTCAACATTCCATACGGAACGTTGTTGATATTACCACCTTTCAGGGGCGTCGATAACACCTCTCCATCGGGTGTTAAATCGTTATGATAGTTGTTGGGGGTTTGTACCAATGATCCCATAATGATGGAGTACCCATTGATATCGGAAAGATATGCACTGTTGAAAGGCACCACCACCGGGTCATTTTTCTTCTGCATATATCCGCTGACATTCAAAAACATCTTCAGATCCTTGTTCACCTCAATGTCAAAATTGGAACGAAAATTTACCCGGTTCGCTTTTGATGCCGGACTATAATCATATTCCGAAAACTTCTCCGTCTTAAAAATACCGTCCTGGAAAAGGTAACCTACCGTAGTAAAATATTTCATCTTATCCGAACCTCCGCTAACATTCACGTTGGCCCGGCGCATCGGGAAAGCCGTTTTCAAGAATTCTCCAACAAAATCACGTACGGGATATAACTCTTTCTTGTCTCCAAGTCGATAATGTTCAAGTGCAATATCATCGTAAATCGGAGGACGTCCATTTTGTGTTTCCACCTGATTACGCAAAACGGCGTAGTCGTATGCGTTCGTCATTTTCGGCATCCGTGTCGGCGACTGCCAGGTTTGTTCCATGGTAACATCGATTACGGGTTTCCCGGAGTGGCCCCGCCTTGTTGTAATCAATATCACACCGTTTGCACCGCGAACTCCGTATACGGCAGTAGCCGACGCATCCTTAAGTATGGAAATGGTTTCCACCTCGCGGGGATCCAGTGCCATGAAGTCACGCGGAACCCCATCTACGAGCACCAGGGGTTGCTGACCGTTGATCGTACTCCGCCCACGTATATAGAACTCCATCATCTCCCCACCAGGAACCCCGGAACGCTGTAATACGCTGAGTCCGGGAAGGCGACCTGCCAGTGCTATACCTATGTTTGAAGCGGGAGTCTGACGCAGTCCGGTAGCCTTCATTGTCGAAATGGCCGCAACCACACTTACCTTTTTTTGTTGACCATAACCCACTACCACCACATCAGATAACTCCTTCGAACTCTGGGTGAGCATTATCGTCGGTGAAGAAAAAGATTCGACAACATAAGTCGTTGCTTCATAACGAACATGGGATATACTTAAGGTCTGTCCTAATGAAACCTTTACAGAAAACTCTCCCTCATTGTCCGTCATTGTTACGACTGAAGATCCCATTACAGTTACAGTCGCTCCGGCAACGGCTTCCTGGGTAATGGAGTCAATCACCTTCCCCGAAAGGTATTGGGGAGATTGAGCAAATAGTGTCGACGTGGCAAGTAGCAGCACTACTGACAGTAAGGAGCGGAGCACTCCTCTGCAATCGTTATTCATAATCTAAAACAATTAGTTTCGAAATTTCAAAGTGAATTTATAAGCTTATTTCTCTTTTCTTGACCTGATTTGTACTGAAAGCAGGAAAAAAAATTAAAACTGCGTTAATACATTCTAATCACCATCGAATACGATAAAATAATTTTCTGAAATGCTGTCCCGTATTGTCCTGAATGCACAACAACTGATCAACGGCCGTAAACAATACCGTAAAATTAATCGGATTAAAAACGGAGGTTGGGAAACATGTCATTTGTCAATGTCTACATAAAGATTCCAAAATTCACGAAGAGAATGCGTCAACCGACGCAGGAACTATCCGGAAAAGCCTTGAATTTTTGCGTCGTTTTGTATAGCTTTACAAGTTAGGCCCTCACCCAACTTTTTATAAATAAATGCTCGGCATTACGCCGAAGTTTGTAACTACCTTTCCCGAATCCAGGCCTGTTTCCCACCGAAACTCCTATATTTGTCCAACCGGTCCGATTATCCCTGAAAGGCCAGCTCATACCCTTTGTTCAGGCGATTCAAAAAATTAATTGTGACCCAATTCCGTCTTAATAAACATATCTCTATACTGCTGTCCCTGCTGATGATATGCTTCACCGTGGCTGCTCAACCCACGGTCGACTTCTCTGCCAACAAAACTTCCGGATGTGTACCCCTGAGTGGCGTCAACTTTACCGACCTTTCCTACGGTGGTACCATTGTCAACCGACACTGGGATCTTGGAAACGGAACCATCATACCCAATGGTTCTACGGTCGCCGGAACCAATTACCTGAACGACGGCTCCTACACGGTACGCCTAACCGTTACCTTCGCTTCGGGGGAAGTTCTTACAGCGGAAAAAGTTATTGTGGTTCATCCCAAACCCATTGCCAAATTTTCGGCCAGCGTAACCGAAGGGTGCGCCCCTCTCGCGACACAGTTTACCGACGAATCGGAAACCAGCACGGGCACCATTACCAGCAGGGTGTGGGACTTCGGCGCCACCGGCAGCACAGCCCCCAATCCTTCCTATACGTTCACGGCAAACGGAAACTACAATGTATCACTCCTGGTAACCAACAGCTGGGGTTGCGCCAGTGAAGCGCTCACTGTCCCTTCCTACATAAAGGTCTATCCACGTCCACAGGCTTCGTTTACCATTCCGGTTAACGCCTCCTGCGAGGTTCCCTTCACCGCCGATTTCATAAATACCACTACCGGCAGCGGTACCATTACCTATACCTGGGACTTTGGAAACGGCAACAGTTCCACCGAAACCAACCCATCAGAAACCTATACCACCGAGGGCGCCTACCGGGTACGCCTCACCGCACAAAACGGTCCGGGCTGCACCAACACGTTTACCGCCCCTGTCGATATCTATGTAGGAAATCCAACAGCGCAAATCATTGCTCCCACCAACGCCTGTACCAATGCCGCGGTGAATTTCAATGCACAGGTTACGCCGTCGGCGTTCGGCCAATCCTTTCGTTGGACATTCGGCGAAAACGGACCGACCCGTACGGGGCGGCCTCAATCATTTACCTTTACCACACCCGGCACCTATAAGATCACGCTGGAAGTTACCAACCCCGCGGGTTGCTCTACTACCACAGAACATGAAATCACCGTAAGGGAGGCGCCCTCTGCAAAATTCTCAGCCGACAAAACGAGCTCCTGCCAGGTTCCGGTCAGCGTTCAGTTCACACCGGATGATGTTTCCGCCAATATCGACTATCTATGGACCTTCGGCGATGGTCAAACTTCCACCGATGCCAGCCCCATTCATACCTATAACACAACCGGAAACTTTACGGTAACGCTCCGCGCCACGGATAACACCGATCCCAATGGTTGTACGACCACGGAAACCAGAAACAGCCTGATCCGAATTCAACGTCCATCCGTTAACTTCAATTATGTACCGCCCTCCGGCTGTAAACCCCTGCCCGTACGTTTTATCGCCAACGTATCAAATCTTATTGAACCCGTAGCCAACTATATCTGGGATTTTGGCGATGGCAACAGTGTTTCGGTAACCACTCCAGAGTACACACATATTTATACCACATCGGGAATATTCTCTGCAAAGCTTACCATCCAAACCGTTTCCGGATGCACGGAACAATCCAACCTCAAATCGGTATCCGTTGTAGAAATATGTGACGACGATGGTTCGGGGGGCGGCGGCGCCGGCGGTGCGGGATTGGGCGTTGAAAAAAACTGCTCCAACAAATACACCGTTGAATTTACCAATGAAGAAGCAGACACGGAAGTGATAAGTTGGGATTTCGGTGATGGATCACCGTTATTGAATATGCCACCTATCGAAACTGTTACTCATACATTCCCAACCACCTCCAAACAGTATATTGTTACGGTAACAAGACGTCATATCCCCAGCGGCAATATCTATGAGGCCAAAAAGCGTGTCATCATCATTGACGAAAAAGCCGACTTCACTCCCGACTTTACCGATATCTGCGCGGGAAAAACCGTTCAGTTTACACCGCAGAATATCAATCCGGCCAGTATCGCTACCTACACCTGGGACTTTGGTGACGGATCGACACCCCGGGTGATCAACAACCAGGCCTGGTTCAATGCCTACGGTGTTTATCTCGACGGAAGTACGTCTTACACCTATAACGACAACGGGACCTACAACGTTACGCTTACCATTACCGATAAACTGGGCTGCTCGGATGAAACCACCTTTGCAACGCCCATTACAGTTAAGGGGCCGGAAGCCCGGTTTTCCCGATCGGTTCTCGCCACCTGCGATCCCAGTTTTGATGTCGAATTTACCGACCAGTCCATTCCCAACGGAACCACCAACATCGTATCTTGGCAATGGAATTTCGGCGACGGACAAACGCAAACGGAAACTACCGGTGATCCGATCAACCATACCTATACAAACTCCTCTTCATACAGAGAATTCAATATTACCCTGCTTATCCGCGATGAACTGGGCTGCGAAAGCTCCGCCACACAAGTCGTCAAAGCCTACCAGCCACGCGCTGATTTCAGCAGTGCCGATGTGCTGACCTGCGGAAAATACACCATCAATTTCAGCAATACCTCGTCGGCCCGAAACGCCACCTACGTCTGGGAATACGGCGATGGCACCTCCGCGTCGGGATACGCCCCCTCGCACACCTATTCGGCCGACGGCGACTATACCATCAAGCTCACGGCTACCGACGAAAACGGATGTGTACATTCGGAGGAAAAATCGGCGTATATACGGCTGGTAAAACCTGTGGCCGATTTCACCGTCGAGGGCGACGATCAATGTGCGCCGGTTGCACTGGTGCTGAAAGACAACTCCACCTTCGCCAATACCTTCTCCTGGGATTTTGGCGACAACGGAACGGGAACAACCGACCAGCATCCTTCCCCGCATATCTATGCTGTACCTGGCTTCTATGATATTACCCTTAAAATCAGGGGAGTGGGCGGGTGCGAAAGCTCGGTCACCAAAACCGTACGCGTAAAGGGCCCCATCGGTGCGCTCCAAACCGGTGCTACCACCGGATGTGCGCCCTTCACCTTCGACATGCGTGTGACGGGCACCAATATTACCTCCTATGCCTGGGATTTCGGCGATGGAACTCCGGTTGACCCCTCCAACAACGATCAGGTTACACACATCTATCCCTCCTGGGGGAAATATACACCTAACGTCGTATTGTCCAGTCCCGAAGGATGTCAATACACGTTACGTATGACCGACCCCGTTATCGTTGACGATGTGAAGGCAAATTTCAGCATCAACCGTTATGAATACTGCGACACAGCCCTCGTTGAGTTCCACAACAACACCTTCTTTGCTTTCGGTAATACGGGAAGCTTTACCTGGAAATTTGGTGATGGCACTACCGACAACGATGAAAATCCGGAGCCGCACATCTTTAAAAATCCCGGCAACTACACGGTTACGCTGGAAGCGGAAAGCCTCAATGGATGCAGGAGTACATACACCGAAAGTCGTGCCATACATGTTGCCACACCCCCCGATATCGATATTCCCGGATCAATGGAACAATGTGCCGGAATCCGCCGCACCTTTGTTGCCGATATCGCTTCGGAAGATCCTGTTACCGGATACCGGTGGTTGCTGGACGAACAGCCTGTTGGCCACGATGCACCTTTCTCCAATGTCTTTGGCGCACCCGGCACCTATTCGCTTGCACTCGCCGTACAAACCTTAAACGGCTGCCTCGACACGCTGTTCAGAGACTATATCGTCCACCGCTTACCGGTACCTGCAGCCGGCCCCAATAGCACCATCTGCACGGGTGAAGAAATAATGTTGTCGGCTTCCGATGGCGTCAGCTATGAATGGACTCCGGCGCTGCTGATCGATGATCCGACTGCACCTACCCCGGTTGCCAGCCCACTGAGCGATACCCGATTTACCGTCCGGGTTACCAACGAATACGGGTGCGAACAGGAAGAAACCATAGTAGTGAAGGTCGATCAGCCCGTTTCCCTTCAAGTGGGCAACAATGCCATCATTTGTTTGGGTGACCGCATACGTCTCAACGCATCCGGTAATACATCGCAGTTCACCTGGTCGCCGGCAAGCGGCCTCTCCGATCCCAATAGCGCACGTCCATTCGCTTCGCCGCAGACGACAACGGTTTATAGGGTAACAGGACATAGTACGAATGTTTGCCCCGATGAATCCGCAACAGTTAAGGTTACTGTAGGCTCCATCCCCACGGTGGACCTGGGTCCGGACCAGGAGCATCCCGCGGGAAGACGGATCACCCTTTCTCCGGTGGTGAGTTCCGATGTCGTGTCTTATGAATGGACTCCGGCCACGGGGTTGACTTGTACAACCTGCCCGAGCCCCCAATTCAATGCCGACAAAAACATCACCTATCGGCTTCGTGTAAAAACCGAATACAACTGCGAAGCCAGCGACGAAATAAACATCCGTGTGCTGTGCGGATCCGATGCCGTCTATATTCCGAATGCATTTACGCCGAACGGTGATGGGCACAACGATGTATTCTATATCCGTGGATATGGAATGCAAACCATCAAACGCATGCAGATCTTTGACCGATGGGGTAAGGTGGTTTACAGTGCTTCCAATATTCAACCCAATGATGCATCAAAAGGTTGGAACGGACAGGTGGGCGGACTGATTGCCAATCCCAACGCCACCTTTGTTTACATTGCAGAAGTGGTTTGCCACGAAGGAAATACGGTGATGCTGAAAGGCACCGTTACCGTGGTACGGTAGGTCCAAGGCATGCCCTGGACCTACCGGGCTTCAACCGATCCCACCAATCTTAAAATTGCCGAATAAGGCACGGCCAGCGTGCTGGTCCTGCTGAGGCGGGCAATATTGATCCCAAGAAAGTTTCCATCGGTGTCCACTACAGGACCTCCACATTCTTCGGGTCGTACAGGTGTATCGTGGACAAAAACGTGAGGAAATCCATCTTTACGGTCACTTTTCCCTTCTTCGAACCGATCGGCGGCATGACGCGAGGCTTCGGGGCGCTTACCCAGGGCTACATTCACGTAAAACACACTGTCAGATCGATTTAAGCGGAAACGAACGGAATCGCCTGGACGAAACCTAGCCATCGCGTTGGTTAGTTCTTCCGGAGAAGCTACAGCCATATCATTTACCGCCTCCAGGAGGTCTCCTTTTTTTATCGAGCATTTTTCCGCCGGCGAATTGGGAACAACTTCGTTGAGCCGCAAACGGCCATCGACCTGTTCCGACATCACGCCCAGAAAACCAATTCCCGAACGGCCGGGAACACGGAGATAGGCAGCCGAGAATACACCCACACGCACCTTTTCATCCGGAGAAGTGGAAATCACAAATCGTCCTACCTCGCCCTTTTTCAGCGTATCCGAATATTCATTGCGTAATTCAATGGCCTTTCCGCGGATATCCGCCTTCAGTACAACAAGATCAGAGGAATCATCTACGGCAAGGATTTCCGCCTTGACGCGACGCCCCTTGTCGGTAACGATGAACGGTGCCTTTTCAATGAGTGAAGCCTTGCTCACAATGTATTTTTTGTTGGAGCGTGCAGGTGAAATGATTGTTCCCAGAGCGACCAGTTTTCCCGTATCGCTGTTGCTGATCGATACTATGGAGGGACCGACTGCCGACGCCTGTCGGGTAAAATAACCGGGCAGTACCGCAAGATCTTCGAGCACCATCTGTTTACCATCGAGCGGATCCGATCCGATTTCTTCCGGCTCCGGAAGTTCCCGGGAACGGTAACTGATCGGCGATTTTAAGGAATTCCAATGCTTACGGAATTGGTCAACCGGAATTTCCATATTGAAATCCAGAGCAACTTCAATCCGGCTATGAATTCCAATCACCCTTCCGAACATGTCGAAAAGTGGGCCACCGGAATCCCCCGGCTCCATCAGACAGGTTGTCCGGATCATTCCACCACGCGCTACCGGTTCGGCAATATAACCCATACGCACTACAGGCTCTACGGCCGTTTCCAGACTTCCGGGAAAGGATATACTCAAACAAGCTTGATGTTCTTTCAGGTTATAGGACCATCCCATTTCTGCATAGGGCCAGGTCCCCGCCGATTTGATCTGGATCAGGGCGGCGTCGGTTGATCCCATCCTCCCCAGTCCAACAGCCAGAGCTTCCTGTCCGTTCGGGAAGTAGATCTTGTAAACCCTGTTGGGTGTGGCCGCATGAGCAGCAGTCAGAATAAGCCCATCTGCACTCACCACCACACCACTGAACTTGCCGGCGGTGGCCGTATTCCGAACCGTGTCGTATCCGGAAATTTTTACGCAGGCCGGACTAACCCTTTTTACCACGTCCTGGACCTGATTTTCAAATACCTGCGGGTCGAAAAACTGGCCCTTCGAAGGTTTCCCGAACAGGGAAAGGAAAAGGATCAGCAGGCTGCCCGACCGAAATACCCCGGTTAAGCTGGCCCGGATCTGATAAGCAATAACGGAGCGAAGGCGGTGTTTGATCATAGACAGAATTTTGGCTTGGTCCAATACTATGTAATCTAAATAGGACGTCGGGTATAACCAAATCCTGCTGCCGGAACCGAAATTCCGTCAAGGTGGGCTCCGGAATGTCCGACCGTTCGGAAGCGGCGAACGTCCACGAAAAAAGAACCCGCTCACCCCATCACATCCTTGTGTGCCAGACGGCGTTTGGTTTTCTGCGGCAAACGGAAAGCGGGGATCAGTGCCAGGAGTATAATTCCAGCAGTGATCAAAAATCCGTCCTGCAAAGCGTAATGCTCTGCCAACTGTTCGGCCTGCGTATGAAATTTATAGTGCTCAAACAGATGCGTATGTACCGCACTGCTCGCTGCAATGCCCACCGAGCCTCCCAACTGGAGCATCAGCGTATTCAGCGAAGTTGCAGTGGGCGTTTGATCGGAACTCACCGCATTCAGCATGGCCGTTGATACCGGTGCGATCAGAAAGCTGATACCCAGGCCCCTGACGATCATCGCAAAAACGATATAGGCAGGCTGCGAGCCCAGATTTATGGTTGAGAAGAGTATGAAGGAAGCAGACAGGAGAAGGATTCCAAGAATGGAAATATTGCGGATCATCCCCTTGTCGGCCAACTTGCCGGAAATCGGACGGGTAACCAACATGACCAGGGCATTGGGTAAAAGCAGCATGGCACTCTCCATTTCAGAATACCCCAGATACCCCTGCAGGAGAAAGGGAAGAAAAAACATGCCCCCGAAAAGTGCCAGAGACCGGATACCCACGATGATAAAGGCCCGGTTGAACCGGTGAAGTTTGAAAATCGTCAGATCAAGAAGTGGATAGGGACGTCGGGCCGACCGTACATAAAGCACCAGGGCAAGAACGGTAACGGCAAGGCCCCCTAAAAATTCGATCGACAACAAACCGAAACGGGAAGCAGCAGGAATGATGGTTGCCTGAAGCAGAAGCACGAACGAGGCCAGCAACAGATACCCCCGGATATCGAAAGGAGGTTTGCTCACCGGAATCGACTTCAGAAAGGCCAGATGTTTCCGGGCCATCAGCAGCGTCACCATGCCAATCGGCAGATTTACGTAAAAAATCGATTCCCAGCCGAGGTACTGGGTCAGTACACCTCCGAGTGTGGGACCCAGCGCAGGCCCCATAACATTTCCGATGCCCCACCAGCCGATTGCACTGCCACGTTCTTCTTTCGGAAAACTTTCACTGAGTATGGCCAGCGAGGTTGGTGCTATTGCGCCGCCCCCCACCGCCTGGATAACGCGGGCAAGAACCAAAAAGCTCAGCTCGCCCGCTAAACTGCACAAAAGCGACCCCAGTACAAAAATCAGGATACTGCCCATGTACAGGCGGTAGTATCCGATCCGATTCTTCAGCCAGTTGGTAAGGGGGATGAATAAGCTGTAGGTAATCATGTAGGTGGTAACCACCAGGGCAACCGCGTCGAGCTGCACGCCAAACTCCTCCTGAATAACAGGAAGGGAAACGTTGACAATACTACTGTCAATTGCTGCCATCGATGTACCGATCATCAGCGTAACCAACACCAATTTCCTGTTCATAAATACGAATTCGTCCGGTTTCTATAACTAACCAGCGGAAAGCCATTAAGTTGCGAAATTCAGGAAGAAATATCGGAAAAAAGAAAAGGAGGACTATTCTATTAAGTTACGGAAAAAAGCGGAATTCTGCAATACCGGATTTCGGCTTCCGGACAGAATTTACAGGAACACCTCAATCAGGGAAACTCAGGGTAGTGAACAGCTGGGATTATGGCCGCAAGGTTATACGCATTTCTTCATTAACCAATCATAAAAAAGATGTGCAATGGAAAGATTTTGGATCCATTTAAAAAAACCGCCGAAAAAAAATCCCATAATCGTATTCAAAAAGAACCGCCCCACTTTCGCGGGGCGGCTTACTGTATGCTCTCCATTCACTAGAGCAGCTGTAGGAGCAACTCTATTGGATCAATGAAGAAAGTTTGTCGTGACTGAGACCGATCAGGTCGGCCTTCACGGTACCTGCTGTTTCGATGTCTCCCACTTTTCTCTCGGAGAGCGCTACGATACGGAAGCTCGATCCTGACGCAACGGAGGTTTTTTCTCCCTTCTGTGCGTATACTGTTACCGCATTACCGGAAACCTGATAATACCAGTACACACCCGCTGCATCCGTGTACGGAAGAAGTTCAATGGAACCGGCCGATTGACCGTAAACCAGAACTACGCCGTTCTTACTGATGTCCTCTGACAATCCTTCAGACGATAACGTTGCTTCGTCTGCAGTTCCGGTTGATTTCCATGTTGCGGGAGCCATCCAGGCCGACACAAATACATCGCTGCCGCCTGAAACTTCCAGTCCGTCCGTTGTTTGAACCGGTGCTTCAACAGATTCGTCTTTCCGGCAGGAAGCGAATGCGAGTGTGAGGAAGGCCAGACCGGCGAATAATATCTTTTTCATAATACTTATTTCTGTTCTTTTTAATTAGAGTTTCGTGATCTCTGTAGTTTGCGACCAGCTTCCCACGGTTACGCGAACGGTGTACTCACCGGCGCTCAGTTTACCCAGTGAAAGATACGACTGGAACAGGTTATTGGTTTTGTTCAGCAGGAGGCTCATTTTTACGGCACCCTGCTTATCGAGAACCTCCACTTTCAGTGTTCCCTTGTGTTCGTTCTCAATGCTGAGCAAGGCTCTGTCCTTAACCGGGTTGGGGTTGAGGTCAAAGGTAGCCGGAGCTTCAGCAACCTTGGCAACCGGAGCTTCCTGTACCGCCATCACAACGGGACTTGAAGTAGAAGATCCTTCGGTGAGGATGAAGCCGTTCAGATAGTTGTACACCTTAACATTTTTCAGGGTAACCACTATCTGACCATTGGCATCGGGCGTAACACCACGGAACTGTGATTTATCATTGTAATTCCTGTAGGTGGCAACAGTATCTTTCAAAGATCCTACGGAGAAAATGGTATAGTTACCGTCGTTCATCCCGCGTGAAGAATAGAGCTCCAGGTCGTATTTCTTCGCTTTATCCAATCCACTTATGGTAAGCGTACGCTGAACCGTTGAATAGCTGTTGTGACGAAGCACTTCTGCGGGGGCCATTCCACCCTTGTAGGTAGAGCCGTTGTCGCTGGTACCGGTAGTTTGGCTGAGCACTGCTTTTACGGCAGACGTTGTTCCATCGGTGTATTTGAATGCGCTGGAAGCAATGTTGGACTTGGTGCTGCCCAGGTTCCAGTTGTTCCATTCGTTGTTGTTGTAGGGGTTTGTACCTCCGTACAGGTTAACCTTAACATAACGTGTGGTACCATTGGTTGGCGGGGGGGTTACAACAGGAGCGGTTTTAACGATCACCGAAACCTCATCATATCCGGTAGCCCCCTTGTTATCGGTAGCCGTAAGCCGGAATACGTAAGTACCTGAAATCAGATTGGTAACGGTTGTGCTTGCAGATGAAGCGTTTCCGAAAGCAAACTGATCCGGACCGGAAACTTTTGTCCACGCGTATTTGGCGATCGATCCATCAGAGTCGGTTGCGGAACCGCTCAGCTGAACGGCGTTGGCCGGGAGCTGAATGGTAATATCGGTACCCGCGTTAACTTTCGGGGCCACATTGGGAGCTGGTGCAGGAGTCGATCCATCGCGTTTGTATTGCAGCATCCATTCGTAAACGTTTTTACCGTCTTCACGATAGTTGGGATCGTAGGCTTTGCTCCATGCATCGTGACCACTTGCCTGGAAGATGGTTTTCTTCGGAAGCGGGTTCGGTGGCGGATTTTGGGCAAGAATAACGTCGATAAATTTCTCGGTTGTGGTTACAGAAACAGTGGGGTCTCCGGAGTTGTGAAGCGACCAAACCGGAAGATTGGTGCTGGCCACCACTTTACCACGTGCGTCTGTTGCCGAGGTAACACCGCTAACGCTTACAATAGCGGCTGTTCTTTTGGCGTAGTTGGTATTACCGGGATTTGTTGCGTACTCGCAGGTAACGCCACCACCCATGCTGAGGCCGGTAATATAAATACGGGCCGGGTCAACTTTGTAGTTGGCAATTGCGTAGTTGATGATGGCGTCCACATCTGTTGCACTGGGCCATTTGGTGAATTGGGGGGAGAACACGATGAACTTGAAGGACTGACCATTTACGCTGAAAGAAGTTGGAAATTTTCCCTGATTGATCAGCTTGGGAATACCGTTACGCAGTACTGCGGGCAATGTTGAAGAAGTACCCGCGCCCACTTCACCCGAACCGTGGATGAAGAGTATGAAGGGATATTTTTCAGATCCCGAAGGATTGTATCCCTGCGGCAGATACTCATAAAACGCGTTGGCATTTGTCGCGATCTTTGTGTAACGCGCGGTCTGAACCTGGGCGGAAAGTTTGCCGGGCAGAGCAAAAGCGAGCATGGCAATGGCCGTCAGGCCAACGAATAATTGGTTTTTCATTAGAATGTCTGAATGTTAAAAAATTCTTTACATGCTTTTTCAAGAAGTCCAGAAAAGCAGTATCCAGTAACCAAGCATTATGCCAGAAAGGAGAAATGAAGAAATTAGTCTTTACAGATAAGTGAAATGTTTACTACGAAATAGATGTGGACATGTGTATCGTGGGGAATTCGTATATGTATTAGATTTTTGCCCAATCATAACGTTGTTCTATAACCTCTTTTCCGAATGCCGTGGAACGTCTCGATTCGGTTAGAACAAAACCCATTCGGGAGTACATACGTGTGGCTATATCGAGATCGGAAGTAGTCCAAAGATAGGCATGACGATATCCAACTTCCCGCAAACGGTCAACAAACATTTCACTGAGCTTGGTTCCGAGCCCGCAACTCCGATACTCCGGATCGACCAGGAAATACCTCAATTGGGCCGTCCTTTCGTTTCGGTGCATGAGAAAAATCGAACCAACAATTTTATCGCCGTCTTCGGCAATCCAGATACCGTCTTTTTCAGGATTATACCGGCTGATGAATTCGAGCAGTCCTTTCATCACGTAGTATTCAAAGGCAGCCTTGTAGCCGTGTTCTTTATGATATATGAGGGCATGCATCCGGACGATGGCACCTGCATCGCCGGGAATCAATTCCGTACGTATACGGATATTCCCATGTATCTTTTTTCCGGAAGACATAGCACGCAATCATTCTTCAGATATTTTTACATAGATCGCTTCTGCTGCTGTTTCCAATGCCTGCTGCGAAGTATCGTCCGCCTGATTCGCCAGCAAAACAATTCCTATTCTTTGGTCGGGGTAGATTACACAATAACTGCTGAACCCGAATGTTCTTCCCCCCTGCCAGAGCCGACGGATGCCCGCGGATGTGCTGTCTACCTGCCAGCCCATGGCAACGGCAAAATTACCGAAATCTCCCGACACAGGACGATGACTGATCACAACGGCCGGAATCTTCTCGTTCAGATGTAGGTGAATGTACCGAAGCAGGTCTTCCGTACAACTCAACATTCCACAGGCCGCGCGCCATTGAATCGGCTGATAGGGAGCTTTCTGGCCGTTATGATCATGCCCTTCAGAAATATTTTCTACACCTTCGGGTATTGATGCCGTGGTTCTCAGCATTTTCTGCGGCAGCAGAATATTTCTCCGCAAAAGCTGTTCAAAACTCAGACCATTGATCGATTCGAGCATATACCCCAACAACTGCAATCCGGCATTGGAATATTGAAAACGGAGTCCGGGCGTGGTATCAAGCCGGCACTGTTTCACGTCACGCAGGAAACTGCTTTTGGTGTACCCCTGAAAACTCCGGATAATCAGATCGGGAATGGAATCTTTGGGATAAAGGGACAAGTCCGGCTCCGGCAGCTTAAACGGTAGGCCCGACGTATGTCCAATCAGGTGTTTGAGCCGTATGTACTGTCCGCCAAACTGCAGATTGGGCAAAGCATAACTGGGATATCGCCTTAACTCGTCGTTCAGCCTAAGCTTCCGCTCCGTAATAGCCTGTGCCAGAAGAAGGCCGGTAAATGTACTGCTGATCGGGCCGATTTCATATAAAGTTCGCGCATTCGGGAGTTCGCATTTGATTTTATCGGCATAGTTATAGGTATACACCTTTCCATCGGTGTATACGCCAACGGAAATGGCAAATCGGGAAGAACTTTCCATATACTTCTGCACTGCAAACTGCACTGCCGAGTCAATCCGGTTTGTCAGCCCATTATCGGAAACTGTCCAGAACGGCTCCTGAGCCATGACACGGGAAACCAACAACACCGGGAACAGGATAAGAATCTTCTTCATACAGTAGTTTTGGTCTTGGTGAATGGTGTTCCGATGTTAAGATACAGCGAATTCAGAATTTTTTATAACGCAAATAACCCCACCAAAAGCAGGGTTATCTACAACAATTTAAAATTCAATAACTTAAATAGGCTTCTTATCTAGTCGATCGAAATACCTCCCGGAATAACGATATAACGGATCTGATTGGTATTGGCTGGTTTTCCGGCAGGCATCACATCGCAGATGATCCGAACTTTGCCGGGCGAAACCGCGTATTGAAAATGATATTGGCTGAGAGTACTTCCATTATCGTAATAGGTTGATGGGAGTGCCTTCACAAGGTCGCCGTCGGGATCGCCAACAAATTTCGCGTAAACCAACACCGCCCCCTTATCCACAATGTCCTGCGTAATCCGGGGTTCCGCGATATCAAGATACCAGGTTTCCTTTCCGGAACCCGTAGACGTGGTGGAGGCAATCCAGGGTGCGGTATTCGACCAGTCCGAATAAAAAACATTAGCCGTGCCCGCAGGCCCGGGATCTCCCTTCCGGCAACCCAGCACAATTGCCGAAGAAATCAGGAAGGCCATCAACCCTAAATTCCATTTCATACCCGAAGGTTTATCTGTTTGTTTCTCAAGTTAGCCCAATTTCCAACACAGGCCATCGCACAAACCAAATATCAATTATCTTTAACATATGCAATCACTTATCCTCCTGCACGGAGCGCTCGGAAGCGCGGGGCAGCTTGACCATATTTCTTCCCTTTTCGAACGTCAATTCAGGATTCATTCCTTCGATTTCCCCGGCCACGGACAAAATTCCTACGATGGAAAATTCTGTATGGACCTCTTCTCCGATTCCATCCTCCGGTATATCCAAAGCCACCGTCTCTTCCAACCGCTGGTTTTCGGATACAGCATGGGTGGTTACGCTGCATTGCATCTGGAAAGAAAACATCCGGGCACCTTTTCCGGCATCATAACTTTGGGAACAAAATTCCGGTGGACTCCCGAAATCGCAGCAAAGGAAACCCAATTGTTGGACCCGGAACAGACCCTCAACAAGGTGCCGGCCTTTGCTGAAGAACTGGAGAAAAGACATTCGGAAAACGATTGGAAAAAACTCATGCACAATACGGCTGCCCTGCTGAGAGATATGGGCAACCATCCTCCATTGACCGAAACGGATTTTTCCGCCATTCAAACCGAAACACTGATCCTTCTCGGCGACCGCGATCGAATGGTAGATGTTGAGGAAACCGTTCACACCTATCGCCTGATGCCGAATGCACGGATGGGCATACTTCCGGATACACCACACCCGATAGAAAAGGTAAATCTCCCGGTTCTAAAAGCCATGGTGGGGCATTGCATATAACGAAAATAAATACACGAAATTGAATATAAAATATAAAATTGAGCCGGGCACCCAACAGGACTTTCCGGAATTGACAGCGGTATGGGAGGCTTCGGTAAAGGCCAGCCATCACTTCCTCAGCGAGGAAGATATTCAGTTTTACAAACCCCTCGTTAAAAACGAATACCTGAAACTTCTGGATATTTTTTTGGCGCGTCGCGACAACGGAAGCATTGCCGGCTTCGTAGGTTTGGCAGACAATAAAATTGAGATGCTCTTTATCGCGTCCGAACTCCGTGGGCGTGGTATCGGCAAAACCCTATTGGCATATGCCATCGTAGAACTCAACGCCCGCGAGGTTGATGTAAATGAACAGAACGAAGCCGCCGTTGCGTTTTATCTGAGCCAGGGATTTAAAATCAGGAGCCGAAGCAAACTCGACAGCACAGGCAAAAATTTCCCGATACTGCATCTGAGTTTATAAACCGTCTAACCCCCTCAACGTATGTGAAAGGATAAAACCAACAATCACTGTGGGATCCGGAAAACTATGCGGATGATGCTTATACCCTTTCTTGTGTATCACTTTAATATCCGCATTAAGCCCCTTCATCAATTGTTCAAACAGATAGGTATTTTCTTCCGGAGCCACCACCTCATCTTTGTCGGCACAAAGAATCAGGATCGGGTATTTACCGGCAGCAATCTTATCTGTTTTGTCGATGGGACTTCCCCGAAACGATAGTAAAGCGGAACTGTCTTTCAGATTATAACTCTTCAGCAGTGCTTCGCGGGCCGCGTGATGCTGCGTGTTCGGAATTCGTCCCAGTCCGCCCGGCCAGGATTTCAGATCGAGCACCGGATTATCCAGATACACACAGGCAACCTTATCCGGATTTTCAGCCGCCCAATTCATGGCATAAACCCCGCCCCGGCTCATTCCCTCCAATACTACTTTGGAGGCAAGTCCGGCCGTGGTGACCAATTCATAAAATTTATTCCAGATCAAAATGGCTTCGTTGTTCCCGAATAATTCCGAAACATCGCAGTAAGCTACATGAAAACCATTGGCAAGAAGTGCACTATCCGTTTGCGGTTCATGTCCCCAGAAACGGGCACGCCAAATCCATGGCCGGCCCGGAGCTGCCTTTTCAGGCTGAACCAATTTGCATGCCCTTCCTTCAAACATAAATTCCGCACAATTATACCCCTTGAAGGAATTGACGAAATAAGTTACCGGTAAGTTTTCAAATAGATTAAAGGCTGTATCGGAACGGGTACAGATTGAGGGACCCGGATCCCAACTCCTGTATAGCTGGTTGGTATAGCCGGGCGTTAGTCCGGAAAGAAACAGGAACCAGCAGAACAGCGCTTTTTTAAAAGATACTTGCCTCATGACGGTTAGCGTAAAGTGATTTGTAATATCCATATAAATCTTCATCAACGTATGGGAAAACGTTTGACCTTACGAATGGTGACGCCTGATCAGTTCCATCAGCGCACGGCTGTTGTGGTAAGGGCATTTCCAAAATCCCGCCTTATCCTCACCGGGCATCGGATGTCCATTTTCGGTAATTCCCCAGAACCATTCTCCGGCAGTACGATCGATGATATGATTTGTAATAAAATTCCAGACCCGCTCCACTGCTTCCAGCCATTTTGGGTCACCGGAAATTTGCCAGGCATTGTAGAACCCTACAAGCGCTTCGGCCTGGGGCCACCAGTGTTTTTCGCGGACCCAATGCGCATTCGAAGGATCGTATTCATACCAAAGTCCTCCGTCTTCGTCCAGGGCTTCCAGAGTCGAGTCGGCCATTGTCAGGACCAAACGTTTTATGTCTTCCTCATCCTCCGGATCGCCGGCTTCCTGCCAGGCTTCCCAGAGCAACCAGGACGCTTCGATATCGTGACCATAGGAAATAATGCCGGACTTCGGTTCCCAATCCATGCCAAAGAACAGATGCATATGCCCCGAGCTGCCGTCGATGATTTTGTTTTTGAAAAGAAAGATCAGTTCCTGCACCCTTTGAATGACCCTTTCGTTTTTCGGGGCAGCATTGGAAAGAGCCGTATACGCTTCCAGGATATGGAGCAGGGTATTCATCGATTTGGGCTCATTGGCATCTTTGAGACTCAATCGCCAATCATCCAGTGTCGACCAGTCCTCAGCAAAAGCTTCGGAGTAGCCGCCGTAGATTTTATCGTATGCATAGGTTTCGAGTATTTCGAACAACTGCAGAGCCTGTTCCAGGGCTGCGCGATCGCCGCTGGCCCGGTAGTATTCCACATAACCATAGATGCCGAAGGCCTGCGCATAAATTTGTTTCCTTCGGGAGAGGGGATTCCCGAATGCGTCGACGCTCCAGAAGATACCTCCGTATTGTTTATCCGTAAATTTTTCGCGGAGAAATCGGAAGGCCCGCTCGGCCATCGGCCGATACCGGTAATCGCCGGTCAGGCGCGCCGCTGCGGAAAACGTCCAGAGGATACGGGCATTGAGGACAGCCCCCTTTTCCGCCTGCGGATTTATCCGGCCATCGTTATCTATCTGTCCGTAAAACCCGCCGTTTACCCGATCGGGAGCCAGCTGGATCCAGAAGTCCAGAATGGCCGATAATTCCTGTTGGAACTCCCCGACCGGCAGGTGTCGGGAACTGCGGATGGTGTTTTTGGGCATGTTGGTTCAGTCGACGTGATGGATTCAAATTTATACAAAGCCGGTCGGGTTGAATCATACTATTTTAACAGATATGCGTGAACGAACACTAAGGGAAATTATGTAATCTTCGATTTTTTTTGTAACTTAATAGAATGGGGCGATCATTTGCTTCGTCCGGACAGTCAAACCCAACCCGAAACCGACCGCTATATCCCCGGAAAAAGATGGCAATCATTATATTATGAGACCGACAAGGAAATTGCAGGCTGATTTGGTGTGGTAGCAGCCCAATGGATGATTTTTGGGAAAAAGAGTGTTGGTTATTGGTGTGGGGAATACTGATTTTATTTTCCCCTTTAGTGTCATTCGCCTATTTTTGCCGCTCAATTTAATTCAACATTTCAATCCATCTCCGTCATGGTAGACGTTATTTTAGGACTTCAGTGGGGCGATGAAGGTAAAGGTAAAATAGTGGACTATTTTGCTCCCCGGTATGACATTATCGCCCGTTTCCAGGGTGGCCCCAACGCCGGGCACACATTATACGTTAACGGCCAAAAAGTGGTGCTGCACCAGATTCCTTCCGGTGTATTCCACGAGCATACCACCAACCTCATCGGCAACGGTGTCGTTCTCGATCCGGTAACGCTGCGTAAGGAATGTGAAATCGTGAAATCGATGGGCGTAGATGTAAAGAAAAATCTTTTCATCAGCCAACGGACCAACCTGATTCTCCCTACCCACCGCGCACTTGACAAAGCTTCCGAGCTGTCGAAAGGGGAAGGAAAAATCGGATCAACCCTGAAAGGGATCGGACCTGCCTATATGGACAAAACCGGTCGGAACGGACTGCGTGTAGGCGACCTGCTCGACAAGAATTTCACCACTCAATACATCAAACTCCGCCTGAAGCATCAGAAACTGCTCGATAGCTATGGTTTTCAGGAAGATATATCTGCATGGGAAGAAGAATTCTTCGAAGCGGTGGAACTGCTCCGCGAATTGAATATCGTCAACGGCGAATACTTTATCAACAACGCCCTCAGCAACGGTAAAAAAGTACTGGCTGAAGGTGCTCAGGGAAGTATGCTGGATATCGATTTCGGAACATTCCCCTTTGTAACTTCTTCCAACACGATTTCCGCCGGCGTATGTAATGGCCTCGGTGTGGCTCCGCAAAAAATCAAGGACGTACTCGGTGTTACCAAAGCCTACTGTACCCGTGTGGGTGGCGGCCCCTTCCCGACCGAACTACACGATGCCACCGGAGAAGAGCTGCGCAAAATCGGAAACGAATTCGGTGCCACCACCGGACGTCCGCGCCGCTGTGGCTGGATCGATCTCGTGGCACTGCGCTTCGCCTGCATGATCAACGGTGTTACCCAGATCATCATGACCAAAAGCGACGTACTCGACACCTTCCAGGAACTGAACGTATGTACCGAGTACAATGTCGACGGTGCGAAATCTGCGGAAGTTCCCTTCCAGATGACCCGCGTAAACGTGGAACCCGTTTACAAAACTTTTTCGGGCTGGAACACGCCGGTTTCTGCTATCACATCGTACGACGCCCTGCCCGCTAAAATGAAGGAATATGTTGCTTTCATCAACCAATATCTCGGCGTTGATGTACAGTATATTTCCAATGGTCCGGGCCGCGATCAGATCATTTCCGTGAAGTAATTTCAGGGGGAAAAAACGCCCAAAAATTTGATTTAAAAATTTGGCGGTTTAAAAAAGTCATTGAAATTTTACACCGAAATCTCTTGGTATATGGCAGTAAAATCAGAAAAAGGGAAAAAAACTACAGCAGCCAAATCGGCTCCTAAAAAATCAGCATCTAAAGAGAAGGACTCCAAGCCAAAGAAAAAGGTAGAAGAGGAGGATGAGGATGATGACTTTGAAGACGATGAACTAGAAGAAACGCCGAAGAAGGGTCGTAAAGCTTCTACCAAAAAGAAAGATGTAGACGAGGATGACGACGATGATGACGACGACTTCGAAGACGAGGACGACGACGATTGGAACAAAGCAGACGACGAAGATAGCTGGGACCCTGATTTTGAAGAATTCGACATTCCCAAGTCCAAAGTGAAAAAATCATCCGGCAAAAAAGGCAGCAAGGAAGAAGACGACGACTTCGGACTTGACGAAGACTTTAAAGACATGGATCTGTTTAACGACACAGGATTTGATGACGACGACGACGATTTCTAATCGGAAGTCTGCGTGTACTGCTTATCGTGAACAACAGAACCTATAAAACATACCCTGTAGCCGACCTACAGGTAACCAAACGGCAAATGTTGAACTGGGCCAACCGGTTCAACATTTGTTGCTTTCTGGATAGTCATACCGACGTATTCCCCCGCCAGGTGCAGTCCTGCATCGCCGGCGTTTCCGCCCTTAAACGATTCTCCTCCCTCGACGAACTTCCGGCTTCCGCCAACGACTGGCTCTTCGGTCATTTCAGCTACGACCTGAAAGATATTATCGAACCCCATCAGCAGCAGGCAAAACCGGCAAGGGTCCAATGGCCGGAACTCTTCTTCTTCATTCCCGAAACCACACTGGAACTCAGCAGCACCAGCCTGCGCATCGGTTCTACCACCGCAAACCACGACCGTATCTGGGAAGAAATTGGTGAAGAAAGAACCGATGCCGACGTCGCACAGAAAACAACCGTTGCTTTCCTGCCGGGCATGTCAAAACAAGAATACCTCGATAATGTCAATCGGATTATGTCCCATATTCATAGGGGCGATTGCTACGAACTGAACTATTGCCAGGAGTTTTATGCCACCGGAATCGAAGCCGATCCGCTGGACCTCTACCGGAAACTCAGCAACACCTCACCGGCCCCCTTCGCCGCCTATTACAAAACGGGAAACCGGTATCTGATCTCAGCCAGCCCGGAACGCTATCTCCGCCGGGAAGGGGAAGACCTGATTTCCCAACCCATCAAAGGCACACGGGGAAGAGACCGTGCCAACCCTGAAAACGATCGCCGCCTGATCGAAGAACTGCGCAACGACCCGAAGGAAAGGGCCGAAAACATCATGATCGTTGATTTGGTCCGCAACGATCTCTCCCGGGTTTGCCGTGAAGGCAGTGTACATGTAGAAGAGCTCTGCGGCATCTACAGCTTTCCCCAGGTTCATCAGATGATTTCGACGGTGGTGGGGAAAGTTCCGGCGAACACCGGATGGGTTGATTTTATCAAAGCCAGCTTTCCCATGGGATCCATGACCGGTGCGCCGAAAAAAAGGGTGATGGAACTGATCGAAAAATATGAACCGGTAAAGCGCGGCCTCTACTCGGGTACGCTCGGGTACGTGAAGCCCAACGGCGACTTCGACTTCAACGTGGTGATCCGTAGCCTCCAATATGATACTGCGGGGAAAGTACTCTCCTATCATGTGGGCTCTGCCATCACCGGCTATTGCGACCCCGAAAAAGAATACGAAGAATGCCTGGTGAAGGCAAAGGGTATACTGGACGCACTCACCTAAATGCAAAAGTCCCGCAGCAGGACTGCAGGACTATTACCAATTCATTTATGGAACGAATTATCTCGCGGCTGTGGTCGGTGATTGCATATTGGCCTTGTTCAGCATCATCTGTACCGATTCGCTGAGAATCTGGTATTTATGAGCGTTGAACAGGTCCATTTTGTCGTCGGGAAGTCTCAGGTCATATGATTTTCCTTCCGCCATGGTGCTGTCGAACTGAGGATTGAGGGCATTAAACTCGTTAATGTCCATGGTAAGTACCTTAGCGATTACGAGGGAATTGTATTTACCGGAAACCTGCTGAACCCGGGTATTATCGGCGCGGGCGATGGCCCCGTCAGCGATTTCGACCCGGTTGGCAATTTCGGTTTTGGTGGAGGTGGTAACACCGCCCCTGCCTTCCATGATAAAATGGGTGGCGATAAACTTTTTAACGTGGTTCCGCGATTCGGCAGGCAGGTTGTACTGGAGTTTCCAGAAATTGTCGCTGCCGCTGCGGCGGATAGCACTGGTTACGCGTCCCGGGCCGCCGTTGTAGGCTGCAATTACCAGGAGCCAGTCGCCCAGGTCGTTATAAAGCTGTTTAAGGTACTTGGCAGCCGCGTGGGTGCTTTTAACATAATTGCGGCGCTCATCCACTTTGCTGGTTACCTTCAGGCCCATAAGTCGGGCCGTAGAGGGCATAAATTGCCAGGGACCCACGGCACCGGCCCAGGAAACGGTGGATGCCCTGAGGTTGGACTCGATTACGGCGAGGTACTTGAGCTCACGGGGGATATCGTATTTCGCAAAGATTTCGTCAATCATGTCGAAATAGGGTTTTCCCCAGTCCTTCATTTTTTCCAGTTCCTGACCATGGCGTGTAACATAGTCTTCCACGAAGGAAATGGCCATGGGATTGAGTTCAAAGTGCATGGTTCCTTTCGAACTAACGGAGGAACCAGCTACAAAAAGGTCTCTGAAAGCGGTTTTTTCGGAAGAGGTAGCTGCCGAAGAAGCGGTGTTCATGGCCAGAACGGGAACGTCGGTCTGAACAGGCTTTTCGGTAATGGTTGTGTCAGCCGAAGCGGACAATTTGGTTTGAGGGGCCTGTTGAAGCGCACCATCAATTTTACTTGCCTGTACAAAAGGTACGCACAAGAGATGGATAGTCCCAAACAGTAAACATTTGATTTTCATCACAATAAATTTAATTCACAAATCCTGCATCAAATCTTTCAATATCCAATCTGTCGATCCTAATGTTCATCCCCAATAAGATTGATACAGGGATTACTGTGGATTTCCATTTTGGATATTGTTACTGTATCGTGCCATCAGTTGTCGCGAGATTCGCAGCAAAGATAACTCTTCATTTTGGTTTGTCATAATTTGTAGGCCAAATGGCATACCGTTGGTATGACGGAAAAGGGGGATAGAGATGGCTGGAACGCCCACCAGATTGGCGTAAACCGTGTAGATGTCGGCCAGATACATTGCGATTGGGTCAGCAATTTTCTCGCCAATTTTAAAGGCCGGAGTGGGTGCGGTGGGCAGGAGAATAGCGTTATAACCGGAAAAGATCGCCCGGGTTTTGTCGGCCAGAAGGCGTCTAACCTGCTGAGCTTTGGTGAAATAGGCATCGTAATAGCCGGCACTCAGCACGAAAGTGCCCAAAAGGATTCTTTTTTTCACTTCTTTTCCGAATCCTTCGGAGCGTGTTTTTTTGTAAAAACTTAACAAATCTTCCGCTTTTTCGGTACGATGGCCGTATCGTACCCCATCGTAGCGGGAAAGATTGGAAGAAGCTTCGGCCGTGGTAAGAACGTAATAGGCCGGCACGATATAGTCCAGATAAGGGAATTCGACCGCGTCGACGGTATGGCCGTCCGCCCTGAGGCGGTTGAGCAGGTCGGAAATCGCCGTACGGATTTCCGGGTCGAGACCAGGATGTTCCAGTGTTTCGGGAAGGTAGGCGATTTTGAGGGGAGTTTGGTCGGAACCGAGTTGTTTATGGTATTCCGGTACCGGAGCGGATGACACCGTACTGTCGAACGCATCGGCCCCGGCCATTACTTCCAGGGCCAGGGCGGCGTCTTCTACATTGGTGGAAAAGATACCGATCTGGTCGAAGGACGAGGCATAGGCAATCAGTCCGTACCGCGAAATCCGCCCATAACCGGGTTTAAGGCCGATTATGCCGCAGAAATCGGCCGGCTGACGCACAGAGCCCCCGGTATCGGAACCCAGGGATATCATGCAGCATCCGCTCTGGACGGCAACAGCGGACCCGCCGGATGAACCACCGGGTACACGGGAATGATCGAGCGCATTAAGAACGGGGCCGTAGTTGGAATTTTCATTGGTGGATCCCATCGCGAACTCGTCGCAGTTGAGGTTTCCGATAATGATGGCACCTTCTTCCAGGAGGCGTGTAACGGCCGTAGCCGAGTAAATGGCCTCATAACCCGAAAGAATAGCCGAAGCCGCCGTAACGGGATGATTTTCGTAACAGATAACGTCTTTGATACCTACAACTACACCGTGCAGTTTTTCCATGGCATGGCCCTGAGCCCTCTTTCTATCGAGTTCTCTGGCTCTTTCAAGCGCTTCCTCTTCAAAAACTGCGGTAAAAGCATTGAGGTTCCGGTGCAGTTCGATCTGCTTCAGGTAGTGCTTAACCACTTCTTCACAACTAATCTTCCCCTCAGACAGCTCCTGATGATAGTTCCGGATTGAAGTGAATCCAAACAAATCCCATCCGAATTTAAGTGATCAAAAACGGTAATCCTTACGTAGTGAGGACAAAGAAGTTAGGCAGAAGCTTTATCCTTCTCGTTCATACCTTCTTCGATCTCTTTTTTCACGTTGTTTTTGGCATCGTTGAACTCGCGGATACCTTTACCGAGACCACGCATGAACTCAGGAATTTTTCTACCCCCGAACAGGATCAACACGGCCAGGATGATGAGAATCCATTCACTACCACCGGGCATTGACAACAGCAGAACGGGATTTGCTTGCAATAAAGACATGATACTAGTTTTAATACTTTCAATACAAAGTTACGGCAAATTAAGCCGATAGTCCTCAAATTCGGACGGCTAAGATAAATAATAGTTTCGTCCCCCAATCAGGATTAACAAACTGGTTGCAATGCAAACGTATGTTTTGGGAATTATCGTACCGGACGGCACTTGTTGAAGCTTTTGTTTGCGGCCTGGGCGGGTGTAACGCTACGGGCACAGGACACCAGGAGAAAGGACAGCACGGAAACGCCGAAGATTAACTTTTTCATTATTAGGGTGTTTGATGACGCACACCGGGAATTGTTCCCGGAGCTGAAGCTTTTTGTCCGGCAAAAACGAAAAGCGACACGCCAAAATACAAAAAGGCGAAAATCATGCCGATTTTCGCCCCAAACTTTTTATAGAGAAGAATACTAGGCTGTAGTAGTAGCAACTCTTTTCTCCTTGATCCTTGCGCTCTTACCGCTTCTTCCGCGTTGGAAGTACAGTTTCGCACGACGAACCTTACCTACTTTATGTACGAGGATAGACTCGATATTGGGAGAATACAGGGGGAAAACCCTTTCAACACCCACTCCGTCGGAAATTTTCCGAACAGTGAAGGTTGCAGTCTGGCCAGTTCCCTGACGTTTGATAACATCTCCTTTGAAGGACTGAATTCTTTCTTTGTTACCTTCAACAATTTTATAGTTTACGGTAACATTGTCACCGGCTTTGAACTTCGGAAACTCTTTCTTCGGAGTCAGCTGCTCATGTACAAAAGCTACAGCGGGATTCATAATAACTTATTTTTATCGGACGGCAAAGGTATGGAGAGTTTTCGTCGATACCAAACTTTTTTTGCCGTAAACTTTTTTTAATCTGTCCGGTTCCGGATTAGCGGGCTACGTTTACTGCTCTTTTTTCGCGGATTACGGTTACCTTGATCTGGCCGGGATAGGTCATTTCGTTCTGGATCTTCTGGGCAATCTCGAAGCTCAGGCGATCGCTGTCGTTATCGGTAACCTTGTCGGCTTCCACAATAACCCGGAGTTCACGTCCGGCCTGGATCGCGTAGGCTTTTTCAACACCCTGGTAGGTAAGGGCCAGATTTTCCAGTTCCTTGATCCGCTGCAGGTATTGCTGCATGATTTCCCTTCTGGCTCCGGGACGGGCACCGCTGATGGCGTCGCAGGCCTGAACGATCGGAGCGATGACATAGGCCATTTCCACCTCGTCGTGGTGGGCACCAATGGCGTTCACCACGGCAGGATTTTCCCCGTATTTTTCAGCCAGCTTCATACCCAGAAGCGCGTGGCTCAGTTCGGTTTCTTCGTCGGGCACTTTTCCGATATCGTGAAGCAGACCGGCTCTTTTCGCCAGTTTCGGGTTCAGACCGAGTTCCGCCGCCATGATTGCACAAAGATTGGCGGTTTCGCGGCTGTGCATCAGCAGATTCTGACCGTAGGACGAACGGAAACGCATTCTTCCGACCATGCGGATCAGTTCTTTATGCAGACCGTGAATACCCAGTTCGATTACGGTTCTCTCTCCGATTTCCATAACCTGCTCCTCGATCTGACGGCGGGTTTTTTCAACCACTTCCTCAATCCGGGCAGGGTGGATACGTCCGTCGGTAACCAGGCGCTGCAACGACAGGCGGGCGATTTCACGGCGGAGCGGATCGAAGGAAGAAAGCACGATGGCTTCGGGCGTATCGTCAACAATCAGATCCACACCGGTAGCCGCTTCAATCGCACGGATATTGCGTCCTTCACGACCGATAATCTGGCCTTTGATCTCATCGCTCTCCAGGTTGAAAACGGTAATGGAGTTTTCGATGGCCTGTTCCGCGGCGGTGCGCTGAATGGTTTGGATAATGATTTTACGGGCCTCTTTATTGGCTTTTTGCTTGGCGTCGTCGATAATTTCCTGCTGAAGTGCAAGAGCCTGGGCCTGAGCATCGTTCTTCAGACTTTCCACCAATTGCGCCTTTGCTTCTTCAGCGGTAAGGGCGGCAATCTTTTCCAGTCGGCGGATATGCTCTTCCTGATGTTTTTCGAGTTCGGTACGTTTGATGTTTACCAGTTCGATCTGACGGTTGAGGTTTTCCTTGATCACCTCGTTTTCCTTGATTTGTCTGTCGAGGTTTTCGGATTTCTGATTCAGGCTTTGCTCCTTCTGCTTGATTCGGTTCTCCGCTTCTGAAATCTTCTGATTGCGCTGAAGAACCTCCTTGTCGTGTTCGGCTTTCAGCTGTACAAATTTCTCCTTGGCCTCAAGCAGTTTTTCCTTTTTCAGCGTTTCCGCATTCAGTTGAGCATCCTTGATTATTTTGCGGGCTTGTTCTTCAGCTTCTTCGATCTGTTTGCGTGTATTCTTGGCGAAGATCACCTTCCCCAGACCAATTCCGGCCGCTAAACAAATAATACCAATTATTATAGGCACTACGGTGGACTCCATGTAATCTTTTGTTTAAAATGTTCGTGATCAGATACTTCCTTTCCATGCTCACCAGATATGATATGCGTAAAGAAGTAGGCGAAGATACAAAATGTTATGTGTTTTAACTCATTATGTTCACTGTTTACAGAGGTTTTGACCGGGTGGAACAGAAATTGTATCACCTTGGGAGCCGCCGGGGCTTCTCCGGCAACCGGCAGATCCCGATAATTCCCAATAAAATGAACAGAATATTGCTGATATCTTTCCTGGTAGCCCCGCTGGCCGGCTTTTCCCAAACCGGGAAACCGAACTTCCTTATCCAGGGGGAACTGAAGAATTTCAGCGAGCACGCGCATATGATATATATGTACTATGCAACGGCGGGGGGCGACCGGATCACCGACAGCGCCGAAGTGAAGGACGGCGCCTATCAGTTCCGCGGAACTCTTCCGGAACCGGTAAAAGCCCAGTTCCGGATCCGGTACCGGGGAGCCAAAGACATGTCGGCCAGCCGCAAAAACATGTTCAACGCCTTTATCGACAATACCCGGATGCATTTTGTATCGATCGACTCCTTCAGCAATGTCCGGATTTCCGGCTCCCGGTCGAACACCGATTTTCAGCTCCTGACTCGCCGGTTGGAGAAATATGAAGAGCAACAGCGGGCCCTTAACCAACGCTATATGGAGTTGTTCAGGCGCCGTGATGAAGCGGGAATAAAACAGCTCCGGGCCGAAGCCGAAAAAATTGAAAAGGCGATCCATGAGATTTATCGAAACTTTGCCCGGGAAAAGCCGACTTCCGGGGTAGCCCTCTACGCGCTGACCCAATACGCAGGATATGCCCCGGATGAAGCCAAAGTGGCCCCCATTTTCAACAAACTCTCATCCGGAGTAAAAACCAGCCCCAGCGGAAAACTTTTTGCACAACAGCTTGAAATGGCCAAAAAAACGGCCATCGGACAGCCGGCCGCAGATTTTACCCAACCCGATACGGCAGGGCAGCCCGTTAGTTTGTCTTCTTTCAGGGGGCGTTATGTACTGCTTGATTTCTGGGCGAGCTGGTGTGTTCCCTGCCGCGACGAAAATCCCCGCATCGTCAAGGCCTTCCATAAATACGCCACCCGTGGCTTTACCGTACTCAGCGTTTCCCTGGACCGACCGGAGTCCAGGGAGAAATGGATGGATGCCATACGCAGCGACAACCTCACCTGGACCCATGTTTCCGACCTCCGGTATTGGGATAATTCCGCGGCAAAACTTTATGGCGTGCAGGCCATTCCCCAAAACTTCCTGATCGACCCCGATGGAATTATTATTGGCAGAAATCTTACCGGCGATGCACTTTTCGAAAAGTTAGCCTCGATATTTGAAACGGCTCCCTAATTTTATCTTTTCATCCTTCATCACTATTCACATGATTCAAAAACTAGTCTTTTCTCTCTGCGCCGCAGCCTTCATACTTTCCGCCAACGCCCAATCCGTACAGGGGAAACTGAACCTTCGCCAGGGTCAGAAATACACCGAAAAGGCGACAGTCAATGCGACCACAAAAATGGAACAGATGGGTGGCGAACTGGAAAGCCAGCTGACCACCACTACCTATAATCAGCTGCTGGTCAAGAAAAACACGGGGCCCGATTATATCGTCGAATCCATGCTGAAGCGCCTGGTTCTGTCGATGTCGGTCATGGGCTCGGAACAGAACTACGACTCCGATAATAAAGATGCGGCGGAGCCGGGTCAGGGCGATGAATTGCTGAATAAGGCCATTACGGTTTCCGTCGACAGGGAAGGCAAGATACTTTCGGTAAGCTACAACAGCACCATCAACCAATCCACCCGCGAGTTGCTCATGGTTCAGAATACACTGGTTACCGGAGCACCTTTCGGAGCGCTAGCCGTTATCGGCAACGGTCAACCCGTGAAACCCGGTGCAAGCTGGACGGACTCCGTCAGCACCCCCAACCTGAACCTGAATACGGTTTACACCCTAAAAAGTGTGGACGGGAACGAAGCCGTGGTGACCTACCTTTCGAAAACCTCCACCAAAACGATCGGTAACGAAATGGGCATGGAGATGACCGTCAGCATGGCGGGCACCATTGAAGGGGAATTGCTTGTTGACCTGGAGTCAGGGATAGTAAAAAAGCGCAACGCCACACTCCATACAACAGGCGTCCTGGAAGCTGCCGGCCAAGAGATTCCGATATCCACGGTGTCCACCATCGAATCAGAAATCACACCGGATTAACAAACTCTTCTGTATAAAAAGAAAAGGCGACTCATTCGAATCGCCTTTTTTTATGTGGTTTGGGAAAGATTAGACAACGACGTTGATCATTTTTCCTTTCACGAAAATCAGCTTCTTCAGCGGTTTACCGTCCATCCATTTCTGAACCAGCTCGTTGGCAAGAACGAGTTTTTCTACTTCTTCCTGGCTGGCATCGAGCGCAATGTTCAGGGTTGTTCGGGTTTTCCCGTTGATGGAAACTGGATATTCTTTGGTCGACTCCACCAGATAGGATTCCTCAACGGCCGGATAGGGCGCGTCCAGAACGCTACCGGAATTACCCAACTGCGACCAGAGTTCCTCGGCGATATGCGGCGCATACGGGGCGAGGATGATCAACAGCTTTTCCAGAATGGCTTTCTTGCTGCACTTCAGATCACTAAGCTCATTCACACAGATCATAAAGGCGCTGACAGCCGTATTGAACGAGAAACGTTCGGTATCTTCTTCAATTTTCTTGATGGTTTTGTAGATCGTCTTCCATTCGGCATCGGTCGGGGTTTCGTCTTTAACAACAAAACCCTTCTGCTCATCGGCGAAGAGGCGCCAGAGTTTTTTGAGGAAGCGGTGTACCCCTTCGATACCTTTGGTATCCCAGGGCTTGCTAACCTCTACCGGGCCGAGGAACATTTCATACATGCGGAAGGTATCGGCTCCATATTTTTCTACCAGTACATCCGGATTTACGGTGTTGAACTTGGACTTCGACATTTTTTCTACCTCGCTTCCGCAGATGTATTTGTCGTTCTCCAGTACAAATTCAGCACTGTTGTATTCGGGTTTCCATTTTTTAAAGGCAGCCGTATCCAATTCTACGCCGTCCACTATATTTACGTCAACGTGCAGGCGGTCGGTAATCTGGCCATTGTACTTCCCTTCATTATCCAGCAATCCGGCTGAAACAAAGGTGTTGGTGCCGTTGATCCGGTAAACAAAGCGGCTACTGCCCTGGATCATCCCCTGGTTAACGAGCTTTTTGAAAGGCTCGTCAAATCCGATATGCCCGAGGTCATAAAGCACTTTTGTCCACATCCGGCTGTACAGCAGATGCCCAACAGCGTGTTCGGTACCACCGATATAGAGGTCCACCTGCCCCCAGTAGTCGCTCACGCTGCGATCACAGAAACTCTTGTCGTTTGTGGGATCCATATAACGGAGGAAATACCAGGAAGAACCGGCATAACCGGGCATGGTGTTGGTTTCAAGTTCTTTTTCAACCCATTGTGGGATATTGGCGAGAGGCCCTTCACCTTCCGGCCCGGGACCATATTTATCGATATGCGGGAGTTCGAGAGGAAGCTCGGATTCCGGCAGCGGGTAGGCGGTACCGTTTTTCCAGCGGATTGGGAAGGGTTCACCCCAATAGCGTTGGCGGCTGAACGCTGCATCGCGCATCCGGTAGTTCACCTTTCTTGTTCCCAGGCCTGCTTTTTCCAGTTCGTTGATCGCCGCTCCGATGGCATCTCTCATCACCATTCCGTTCAGGAATCCGCTGTTCTGAAGAACAGCGTCCTTTGTGGGATTAGCTTCGTTTCCGTTGTATGCATCACCAATAATATTGGTGATCGGAATAGAGAAATGTTTCGCAAAACGGTAATCGCGTTCATCGCCGCAGGGAACGGCCATAATGGCTCCGGTTCCATAACCGGCGAGAACATATTCGCTGATCCATACGGGTATTTCTTTTGTGCTGTCGAAGGGATGGAGTACATAGGCGCCTGTAAAGCAGCCTGTTACCTTTTTTTCGGCCTGCCTTTCCCGTTCGCTTCTGCTCTTCACGTAGGCAATGTATTCCTCCACTGCCGCTTTTTGTTCCGCGGAAGTGATGGAGGAGATGACATCGTGTTCGGGTGCTACCACGAGGAAATCGACACCAAAAATGGTATCGGGCCGGGTGGTGTACACCCGGATTCTTTCCGGACTGCCTTTAACAGCAAAATCGACTTCGGCACCGTAGCTTTTACCGATCCAGTTGGTCTGCATCTCCTTCATGGCCTCGCTGAACTCTATTTTTTCGAGTCCCTGGAGCAGGCGATCGGCGTATTCGGTAATACGCAGGTACCATTGACGGAGTTTTTTGCGCACCACCGGGTGTCCTCCCCTTTCGCTGACCCCGTTTACTACTTCGTCGTTGGCGAGTACGGTTCCCAGGGCTTCGCACCAGTTTACTTCACCGTAACCGCAATAGGCCAGGCGGTAGTTCATGAGTATGTCCATCCGGGTTTGTTCCGGATAGTTTTTCCATTCGTCGGCAGAAAAGCTCAGCGAAGCATCCCCGGGACAGGGAATTCCCGCATTTCCGTTTTCTTCAAAGCGGGCAATCAGTGTGCTGATGGGCATCGCCTTATCCGCGCTGCGGTCGTACCAGGAGTTGAACAACTGCAGGAAGATCCATTGGGTCCATTTATAATAGGATGGGTCGCTGGTGCGGATTTCGCGCGACCAATCGAAGCAAAAACCGATATTATCGAGTTGCCGGCGGAAATTGGCGATATTCTGATCCGTAGAAACGGCGGGGTGTACGCCGTGTTCCAGGGCGTATTGCTCCGCGGGCAAACCAAAGGCGTCGTATCCCATCGGATGGAGCACGTTATATCCCTTAAGGCGTTTATAACGGCTGAAAATATCGGAAGCTATGTATCCCAACGGGTGCCCTACGTGCAGGCCTGCCCCACTTGGGTAGGGAAACATATCCAATACATAGCATTTCGGTTTATCTGATACGTTACTAACCTTATACGTGTTTGACTCTTTCCAGCGTTGCTGCCACTGCTGCTCAATCTTTCTGAAATTATATTCCATCCGAGTTTTAACATTTTTCTCTACCCGCCAAAAATACGATTTCAACCCATAAAACCGTTATTTTTGCCCGTGCGCCTATCTGTCGCATCAACTTATAACCCAATAAAGTGAATTCATGGCTCAATTCGGAAAGGCATCCGCAAAACGTTCGCAGCCGTCGTATTTTATGTCAATACTGGGCGTTTCCCTGGTATTGTTCATTCTCGGACTGCTGGGATGGGTAGTCATAAACGCAAATAAGCTCGGTCAGTATTTCAAGGAGAACGTTGAAGTGCGTGTGTATCTCAGGGAAAACATCACTCCCGCGGATAGTACAGCCCTGGTCAATTATATTTCTGCAGCCCCCTACGTTAAGGAGTACCAATACATTACCAAGGAAAAGGCCAGGGAGAAATTCATCGCCGACGGCAATTCCGACTGGTCCAACGTAATTGACGCCAACCCATTGCCGGCAAGTGTCGATTTTAAACTCAAAAACCAGTACGTGAGTCCCGATACACTTGCCAATATCAAAAAAACGCTTCAGGAAATGATTTCCGTAAGCGACGTACAATACCCGCAGGCGTTGGTCGACAACCTCAACAAAAACGTTAAGAATGCCACGATCATACTTCTGGCCATTGCCGTAATTCTGTGTATCGTGGTTATCTTCCTGATCGACAATACCATCAAACTCGCCATGTTCAGCAACCGCTTCCTGATCAAAACCATGCAGATGGTGGGGGCTACACGTTGGTTCATTGCCAAACCGATGGATATGCGGGCGATTGCCAACGGGGCACTCAGCGGAATTATTGCGCTGGCGGCACTTTTCGGCCTGATCATTTTTGCGGAACGGCAACTTCCCGAACTGGTAGCCCTCCGCGACACCACCATGCTCGTCCTGCTTGCAGCCGGAATCTTTATCATCGGTATTGCCATCTCCCTGTTCAGCACACACCGCAGTGTGATCAAATACCTGAAAATGAAGCTCGACGATTTGTATTAATAAGTATATTGCAAAACATATTAAACCAAACCGAATGTCTGAAAACAAGAATACACCCCTCTTTTACAAAGAGAACTATGTATGGATGCTGATAGGAATTCTGATTGTATTTATCGGCATGATTCTGATGTCCGGCGGAAAAAGCACTGACCCCAAGGTTTTCGACGAGAATGAAGTGTATAGTTTCCGCAGAATCACACTGGCCCCTATTCTGATCGTGGGTGGACTGCTGGTTGAGGTTTACGCGATTTTCAAAAAGCCGAAAAAAGCCTGATTTCAGCATAAATTATCGGTAAGCGATCTCGAAAACGGGATCGCTGTTTTTTTAGCCCAAAGTTTTAAGCAAGATTCATGAATCTTTTCGACGCCATTATCATCGCAATCGTAGAAGGACTGACCGAATTTCTTCCCGTTTCCTCGACCGGACATATGGTGATTACCAGCTCGCTTATGGGTATTGAATCCAACGAGTTTACCAAGTTATTTGAAGTAGCAATCCAACTCGGTGCCATTCTCGCCGTGGTCGTTCTGTACTGGAAGAAATTTGTCGACTTCCGGAGCATAACATTCTATATTAAACTTTTCCTCGCCGTAATCCCAGCCCTCGTTCTCGGTTTTCTCTTCTCCGACAAGATCGATGAGATGCTTGAAAGTCCCGCCACCGTAGCCATCTCCCTATTCCTCGGCGGTATCGTTCTTCTTTTTATCGACCGCTTTTTTCAGAAGCCGGAAATCGCCGAAGAAAAAGAAATCTCTTACAGCCGCGCCTTTATCATCGGCATCTGGCAGTGTCTCGCCATGATCCCCGGGGTGAGCCGCAGCGCTTCTTCCATCATCGGCGGTATGCAACAGAAATTGACCCGCTCACTGGCAGCAGAGTTTTCATTCTTCCTGGCCGTCCCTACCATGGCGGCCGCAACAGGTTATTCCCTGGTGTTGAAGAAATGGCATCTCAATGGTGTGGAGGTAAAGGGCTACGAACTGATTTTCGCCTCTTCCGATAATCTGATTGCCTTTATTACCGGCAATATTGTAGCTTTTATCGTGGCATTGCTGGCAATTCGATTTTTTATCGGTTATCTTCAGAAACACGGCTTCAGGCTTTTCGGGTGGTACAGAATACTTGTGGGTGGTATCTTGCTGGTCCTGCTTTCTACCGGACACCTGTAAACAAAATATAAAATGGAAACGGCTCCCAAAAAAGTCATCAGGGGTTGGGCCATGTACGACTGGGCAAACAGCGCGTACAATCTGGTAATTACCTCTACCATTTTCCCGGCTTATTACGACGCCATCACTACGACCAGATCAGCCGATGGCGCTGATCTTCACAAAGTGAAGTTCCTCGGATTTGAGTTGGAGAGCGCCTCTCTGTACAATTATGCCCTGGCCTTTGCCTATCTGGTCATTGCCCTGATATCGCCTATCCTTTCCTCCATTGCCGATTACCGGGGTAACAAGAAATCCTTTATGCAGCTCTTCTGCTACCTCGGCGGCGCAGCCTGTTGCCTCCTTTATTTTTTTAATGCCGATACATTGACGCTGGGCATCACCTGCTGCGTACTTGCAGCCATCGGATATTGCGGAAGCCTCGTATTTTACAATTCCTATCTTCCCGAAATCGCCGCCGATGCGGATCAGGACAGGGTTTCTGCCAAAGGCTTCGCCTATGGGTATATCGGCAGCGTGATCCTTCAGATTGTGTGTCTGGTACTCATCATGCAAACCCCGTTCGGACTGAACGAAGGCCTGGCTACCCGTCTGTCCTTCCTTCTGGTGGGGATCTGGTGGATCGGTTTTGCGCAAATCACATTCCGGACACTGCCCGTTTCAAGGCCCGCCGGCAATGGGGTAGCCAACCGGAATATATTCACCAATGGATTTTTTGAGCTGAGAAAGGTTTGGAACCAGGCCAAACACATGCCCCTGCTCCGCCGTTATCTGCCCGCCTTCTTTCTGTACAGCATGGGTGTCCAAACGGTAATGCTGGCAGCAACCCTGTTTGGCAGCCAGGTGCTGCAGCTCGAAACTTCACAACTCATTATCTGTATTCTTATCATCCAACTGGTGGCCATCATCGGCGCCACCATCATGGCCAGGCTCTCGAAACGATTCGGAAACTTTCAGGTACTGATCTTTGTTGTTCTTTTCTGGATAGCCGTTTGCATCAGTGCGTATTTCATCACCACCGCAGGTGAATTCTACGTGGTGGCCGCCTGCGTCGGAATTGTGATGGGCGGCATCCAATCGCTGAGCCGATCAACCTATGCCCGGATCATGCCCGAAACCCGAGATACGGCCTCGTTCTTCAGCTTTTATGATGTCACCGAAAAAATGGCCATCGTAATCGGGATGTTCAGCTTCGGATTGATCCAGCAGCTAACGGGCAATATGCGTAATTCCATTATCGCACTGATCGTATTCTTCCTTGGCGGAGCTATCCTGCTCGCCCTGACATTGCATAAACAACGACAACTAAAACACACCATATGAAAATCCATGCCATAAATACAGGCCATTTCAAACTCGACGGAGGCGCCATGTTTGGCGTTGTGCCCAAAGCCATCTGGAATAAACTGAACCCCGCCGACGAAAACAATATGTGCTCCTGGGCTATGCGTTGCATGCTGATTGAAGATGAGGGCAAACTCATTCTTATCGATACCGGTATCGGTGATAAACAGGACGAAAAGTTTTTCGGTCATTACTATCTGCACGGCGACGATACGCTCGACCGCTCACTGGCGGCACTTGGATACAACCGCAACGATATTACCGATGTTCTTCTTACCCACCTGCATTTCGACCACTGCGGCGGGGCAATTGTCCGCGATGGCGATAAACTGGTGCCCGCTTTCCCCAATGCCGTCTACTGGAGCAATGAACTGCACTGGGATTGGGCAGTAAACCCCAACGAAAGGGAAAAAGCCTCCTTTTTGAAGGAAAACATCTTACCCATACAGGAAAGCGGACAACTCAAATTCATCCCCCATCCCCCAAAAGGAAGCCCTGCAGCCGGTCAGTCCGGCGCCAACAAACTGGCGGAACAAAAATTTACGGAGAATATTTCACTGCTCTTTGCGGATGGCCATACCGAATCCATGATGCTTCCGAAAATCCGGTACAAGGACAGGACCATCGTATTCATGGCCGACCTGCTTCCATCTCTCGGGCATATCCCCATCCCCTATGTGATGGCCTACGACATGTTTCCATTAACTACATTAAAGGAAAAACGCAGCTTTCTGCAGACCGCGCTGGACGAAAACTATATCCTGTTTTTTGAACACGATCCGGTAAACGAATGCTGCGTGCTGCAGAAAACCGAAAAGGGAATACGTGCAGGGGACACATTCCGGTTGAATGAAATGGGGTGATTTGTTTCCGTATTGTATCTATTTTTATCCATATTTTATCCGCAGGGCGTGCCCTGCGGCTACCGTACGTTAACCAAAGATGTCAATGGATAACGTAAATTCCGGTACGACGACATATCAACCTTGATGCTGCCCACGGTAATGGCACTTTCGATACGAACCGGAATGCGGTTGCCGTCGTCGGAAACCCATACGGTCATTTTTTCACCGCCTTCAAATACAGACCCTTTGATCAACATCGGTTTGAATTTGATGGCCCTGAATTTCCCGTATTTGGTTTTGATGGTTTCCTTGCCCATATAGCGGATGTAGATATTGTAAACCTCGTCGTCGAGGAACATGGAGAAAGGAATCTTATCGCCGGGTTTGTATTTGGTGAAATCGATATTGCGTGCATAGAAGATGGAGCTCACCACATCCTGCACACATTCCGGCACCTTAAACACGCCATTGGTGGTTACTGCCGTATTGGTATTGTGGTTGAAGCTTACATTTTCATACTTCTTGTAGCCCCCCTCATAGATATTGCGGATAAACTTATAGGGCTTGAGTGTGGTGGTATCGACGTAGGATTCATACCGGTCACGAACCTTGAAGAAATTATCGTAGAAGTTGTAGGTTCTGCCTTCGCCCACGATATGGTACACGGGTTTCCCGTTCAGTGTCTCGAGCGTGGTATTGAAGGTGGCTTCACCCGCTGCAACATACACCCCGAGCGTGTAGTACACTTTCAGTGTTATGGATTCACCGGCCTTGAATGCTGTATTTCGGATTGAGCAAAAGTCGTTAGCCTTCAGGTGGAATGAAAGAAGTATCAGGGTAAAGACTGTTGCAGCTTTGATCTTATTCATTTGTTCCGGTATATTTTTAATCCTACAACCATTATACTTCCGACAATTGCCGGAATTAACAAGTTAATAAACCAAATCGTTCCGGTTGTAGCAACAATCCCGATTTTGTTTTTACTTAACAATCCGATCAGCTGGAGGCTGACTTCCCCTCTCAGTCCCAGTTCGGCCAATGCGATGGTGGGCACGATGGCCAGGATCAGAAAAACCACACTCGTAAACCAAAAACCCTGCCACCACGTCAAATTTACGTCGAACAAACTGAAAACCAGCTGATATTGGATAATGAAAACCAAATACCTGAAAAAGGACAGCAGCAGCATAATCAGCAGTTCCCGGCGGTTGAATTCAGCCAGTACGTGAAAATATTTTCGGAACCGTCCCACGAACGGAGTTTTCTCCATCAGGTCCACAAGGGTACCGAGTTTCAGGTATAAAGCCAACAGCACCAGTGTGAAAAGGATTACCACCCATTGAAGGGAGTGTATCCAGAAAATAGACAGTCCTGCCCCTTCAATAGTTGCTTTGCTCAGCGCCCATTGCATATAAAAAAGTCCCAAACAGCCGCAGATCATGGTAATGATGAGCTGACTCCAGCTGTTGACAATGGTGACCGACACTGCCTTGATGCGGTTTCCGTCTTCCACATAAAGTACCCTGCCCAGGTACTCGCCTATACGATTTGGTGTATTCACGGCAAAGGACACCCCCGTGAGGATGGCGCGGAAGGACCGCCAGTAGCTTATTTGCTGAAGATGTTTAATAGACAGGTGCCATTTCTGTGCTTCAATCGCCCAATTTAGGATCATCAGCAGGATCAGGAGAGCCCATTTCCACCAGTTCTCCCCCATGGCTCCATCAACAATGGCCTGCCAGGCTTCCTGCAGGTCGTCCTGCGATTCCAGCTGCTGCCAGATATGAAAGCCAAACCACACAAAGAGCACGGGCCCCAGGAAGTAATTGATGAATATTTTAATACCTTTGTTCAATACAGCTAGTTTGTGTTCATTCTGTTTTCCGCAAGTTAAATTTCCAACCGAAAATAAGACCCTCATTGCAAACACCCTCAAAAATAATTCTTGGCATCGACCCGGGAACACTGGTGATGGGATATGGTCTTATCCGTATCCGCGGCCAACAGGTGAACCTCATCGAAATGAATGTACTTAAACTTGCTTCGCGCAAGGACATGTACGACAGGTTACATCTCATCCACGAAAAGGTTCAGGAAATAATTCGGATACACCGCCCCGATAGTTTCGCCATCGAAGCCCCCTTCTTCGGAAAAAACGTGCAAAGTATGCTGAAACTGGGAAGAGCACAGGGTGTAGCCATTGCTGCGGCTATGCAGGCCGGACTGGAAGTCACCGAATACTCTCCCAAAAAGGTAAAACAGTCGATCACCGGAAATGGTAACGCCGACAAGGAACAGGTCTGGAAGATGCTTCAGCATATTCTGGGCCTCCAAACCACCGATCCGGAGTATTTTGATGCAACCGATGCGCTGGCCGTAGCCCTTTGCCATCATTTCCAGCTCTCCTCCCCGCTGGCCGGCAGCGCCCCGAAAGCCGCAAAAGGCTGGGAAGCGTTCCTGCGCGATAACCCGGACCGGGTCAAAACCTGATAAGGCAACTGCCCCATTTCCGATCCGGAGCCCTACCCCTCGATTCGGCGCGTCACCCGGCAAAATTCAGCCCTAGTCAAGATAACTCAGCCCTATTCCTTATCGAATACCACTAAAATACCACTATAATTTTATAGAAAACAGGGGTGTACCTATATCGATTTTCAGATATTTTAATAACTTGGTGCTAAATTTTGTACATGAAAAAGAAACTCTTCATGTGGCTTGCAGGATGCTTTATGACCCTTGCATCTTTTGCGTCCACCAGCACTTCAGCTAGTTCTGCTGATCAGTACTTCATCAACGATCAGCAAATTGATGTTCTTTTCGAGAACAGCCAGGACCTCAGCCTTTCTGCTGCAGCTCAGGTTATTAACCTCACCGGCGAGAACGCGAGCTTCTATCAGGCTCAGTTCGCCAGTGGCGACAAAAACTTTGTTGCAGCCATCCTGCTGAACTTCTTCCTCGGTGGTCTCGGTATTCACCGTCTCTACCTCGGTACAGAAACCATGACCTGGGTAGGTTATATCCTTACCTGCGGCGGTATCTTTGGTATTGTACCCCTGGTTGACTTTATCGTACTTATCATCAACAACGCGGATCTCAGCCCGTATATTGACAATCCGAAGTTCTTCATGTGGGGCGGTGGTAATATGTAATACTACCTCCCTGAAAATAAGAAACGGTTGTGGAAAGTTCTCTACAACCGTTTTTCTTTTTATCCGTTTTTAATCTTCTTTTACCGCTTACTTTCCTGTCATCTGCGCACGAACCATCGCATTGAATGCAGCCATCTTCTTTTTATTATAGCCTCTTACAAGCGCCTTCGACCGCCTTACTCCCCCCATATGAAAGGATCCGAAAATTCCGGCTCCGGCCCAGGCCGACAAATAATAATGATTAAGAAAACTGGTTACCCCATAATATACGCCGGCGGCCTGAAATAAAATACCGATCAAGGCTTCAACCGGACGGCCCGCATAAAACTGACCCGCACCGGGAATAAAGGTGGCCAGCCGTTCAGCCTTTTCTTCGCTCTTGAACTTCGGAAGATTCTGATAAGGGTTCTGCAATCCCATGGAGTCTACTGCGGCAGCCCATTCCTTCCACGCCTGCTCCGCTTCCTTCCATTGTTGCAGTTCGTTATAACTCAATACCCGAAGTATGGCGGCCAGGTTGCTTTTATATTCTGAAGGAAATAGAATCTTCATCAGGTCGGCCTGCGAAATACAATTCTCGAACTGGCCGGCCAAATAGGCACAGAGCATCCTCTGTTCGGCGAGAAAAAATTTTTGCTCATTGCTGAAATCCGGAATAAGTATGCCTTTCAGAAACCGATCCGCTTCGGCAAATTTCTTTTCTGCCTTTAAACAATTCAGCTTACCCGTTACGGCATTAAACAACAGCGCCGCATTATTGCCGCCTTCAAACAACACCCGCTCATAACAAACCGAAGCATGGAAATAGTCTCCCTGCTGCATCAAACGATCGCCCTCCTTAAGCCAGTCGCTCTCCTGTGCCCTACTGGTTGTAAAGATTGCGCAAAGGAATATGCATGTTAAAAAGGATTTTATTTTCATATTCACGGTTGAATTCGTTTCGTTCGACGTTAACCGAAAGTGCACTGCCCCAAATATTGCCGATATAGAAAAGGCTGAAGATGGATCCAAATACAATAAAACGGGCACTTTTTACACCACCCTTCCGATAGGCTTCATAGGCTACTGCACCCAGCGAAGCCACAGGCAGAAATGCCGCAATAGCCTGCTTTTTCTTTCCCGCATACCATTTACCGGCACCCGGAATTACCGCACTATAAAGGCCGGCAAGAAAGGGCGATTTGTTTTTATGCGCCAGCATCTCCGAATAAAATTTATCCAGTTTTGCTTCTTCCTGCTGGAACAGGTAAGACGAATAGTTAAAGCCTTTCCGAAGGCTGTCGTAACGTTGGTATTGCTTCTGAAGCAAAGCCAGTCCGGCATGCTGCATCCGAATCAATTCGGCCTCCACACTATCCTGTGCCGGAACGGTACGGTAAATCGCTTCTGCCCTGGTGTAATGGCCGCGGTGCGCCAGGGTGTAGGCTGCAAAAGCCCGGCTTTTCCGGTATTCTTCCGATTGGGCCGACACCTTCATCAGCGAAACCTCAGCGAGTTCCAACTGCTTGAATTGGTAGGCAGCCCAGCCCATCGTGTAAAAGAATACATCTTTCTGTTCCGGAGACATTCCTGTTGTATCCATACCCGACAACACATCAATGGCTTCGGGGTAGAGGGATTTACCAATCAGGTAATTAGCGAAACGCATTTCCTCCTCAAACCCCCTCTGCTGGGCAGCAAGAAATACAGAAGAAATCAGGAAGCAGAATAGTATACTAACAAACCGGAGCCTCTTCATTTTAACCGGTATTGGGATAACGGATCCGCTATGGTTCCGTTATGTTCATTAATACTGAGTGGCCGTACGTCAAGAATGCCGATACGATTGCAGCGCAGAATCCTGTCTGCCGTTACGAACACGCCCTTGACAATGCCAAACTCATGAATGGCATGTTTGGAAAAATTGGAGCAGGTAATTTCGTATGGGCATTCCCGTGAAAGCTGCGGAGATATCACATTCTGATAGGCGTACATGGTCCCCTTCAACAGCAGGGATACGGGGTTGTATTCTGCTACGGAACTTTTGCTCCGCACCTTCATCATGTCGGCATCGTTTCCCGCACGGTTGTATTTTTTGTCACCGCGGGGCGAAGCCTGAAAGTTTTTTTCGCGAACCAGTGCCAGATCGCTCTCGGGGGAAACTCCCTGCGCAACGGCATCGTAAAAAAGGCAAGCCAAAATCCCGGCCAACAAAAATCTTTTCATGGGCTATTTTTCGATTTTGGCGTTTGCGGGAATCTTGTAGTTCATATAGCTATTGTCGGCAAGATGGTTCAAACGGAAATCGGAATAAGTGGTCCGCGTTACCGTTGAGTCTTTGGCCAGCTCGCTGTAAACAATTTCCGTGGTTACACTGGGGAACCGGGTATTTTCCAGCTGAAGATATTTGTAGTAATACACTTTACGGAAAACCTTTCCCCTGGCGTCTTCATAGTGCATATACACCGGCTGCTGATTCTGAAACACCAGCTTAACACGATGCACCTGCGATTTTTTATCTGGCACTTTCTGCTTCCAGATCGTTACCGCAAGGTCCCCTTCGTTGTAGGTTTTTTCCGGAACATAGCCGATATCGGTTAATCCCATATCCGACGATTTGCCGGAAAAGAAATAATAGAACTGGGTGGATTGTGTACTGAAAACAAAATTCTGATAAGCAAGTACGGAGTTCTTCTGCGGATCGTACACTTTCACTTCCCCCACTTTGTTGGAGATTACCAGAAACTCCTTCGGAAAGGTAAAACGGGTAACCAGGTTTCCGTTCTGCTGATAGAAAAGCTGTCCTTTTACCGTTACCGATTTACCGCCCTGCACCTGCTGGCTGGTCATAACGGCCGACATTTTTTCGATGTAGGCGGGCGAGTGAGGGGTATACGCTGTAAGGGTTAAAATAAGCGCGAGTAAGAATACTGATCTCATGAACTCGTATGCATTAGGGTGCTAAAGTAAGGATATTATCTTTTCCTGTGCCGCTTTTAATTGTTCAGCGGTCGGCTTAAGTTTGGGGCGGGTAAAATTGAGATCGTCGGCCGAATTGATGGGCACCAGATGAATATGGGCATGCGGTACTTCCAGCCCCACTACGGAGAAACCACAACGTTCGCAGGGGAACGCCTTTTCGATGGCCTTGGCGATGGGGCGGATAAAGAACATGATTTCCGAAAGATAGCTGTCGGGCAGTTCAATCAGCTTGTCTTCCTCCATCTTCGGCACAACGAGGGTATGCCCTTCCACCAATGGATTGATATCCAGGAAGGCATAGAACTTATCGTTCTCCGCTATCTTGTAACCGGGAATCTCTCCCGCAATAATCCTTGAAAATATTGTAGCCATAATCCGTTCTTTATCAGATAAAGTTAACGGATAAGCCTAAAATAAAAAAAGACCGGTGTGTACCGGTCTTTTCTGAATACGATCAACCGAATCTATATTTCGATGTTTTCGACCTTGAATTTCATAACTCCGCTGGGAGCGTGTACTTCGGCAACTTCTCCCACCTGTTTTCCGAGCAAACCCTTTCCGATCGGAGAAGTGATGGAAATCTTTCCGGCTTTCAGATCCGCTTCCTTTTCGCCGACAATCTGATACTTAAATGTTTTTTTGGTAGCAACGTTAGTGATAGTCACTTTGGTAAGAATGGAAACCTTGCTGGTATCGATATTTTCGGTATCCACGATCCGTGCGTTGGCGATATCATTCTCCAATTGGGCCATTTTGGCTTCAAGAATTCCCTGAGCTTCCTTGGCCGCGTCATACTCCGCATTTTCTCTCAAATCACCTTTTTCGCGGGCTTCTGCAATCGCTCTTGCCGCAGCGGGTCTCTCAACAGTCTTCAAATGATGAAGTTCTGCTTTCAGTTGTTCCAAGGTTTCTTTGGTAACATAATTAACACTCATAATTACCTCCATTTTTTAATGGCAGACAAAAAAAAATACAACGCCTCAGGTTTTAACCTAAAGCGTTGCACAATTATTGAACTACAAAGATATGATTTTTCCCGAAAAATAACAAAACCAGGTTGCTGGCCCATTCATGGGTTCGGATTCCGGTACCAATAAGCCAATAGGACTAACCATTTTCTCATTTCGGCGCCGCTGTTTCGCGGTTTCAACCCGGGTCTTTTTTCACCCGGATTCTTCCAGGTTATGAGCTATTGGGCAATTCCATCAACTCCTTCTATTAAGTTACGAAAAAAAACCGGAATATCCAAATCCGACAGCCTAGACACCGAGCTTATCGAGTACGATTTTGGCCATTTTGAAGAAGGCTTCGTGTGAGTAACCCGCGATATGCGGGGTCACAATCACGTTTTCCTGATCGGCCAGCCACTGCAGTTGTTCTTTCTGCTCCGGAGTATGCGTATCCAGTTTTTCGTTTTCAATTACATCCAGTCCGGCGGCCGAAATCTGCCCCTTTTTCAGGGCGCCGATCACGGCATTGAGATCGGCCACTTTTCCGCGGCAGGCGTTGATAAACACCGGCTTTCTCTCCAACGCATCGAAAAACCGATCGTTGGCCAGATGGAACGTTTCGTCGGTCAGCGGTACGTGGAGCGTAATCACGTCGGCATAACGGGCGATCTGCTCCGGACTTGCTTCCTTTATGTATCCGCCTCCAAACCCGAACTTGTATTTATCATAAGCCAGAACGGTAACATTGAAGGGGGCCAGCAAACGCGCTACGGTACTTCCCGTATGCCCAAATCCATAGATGCCAACCGTTTTTCCGCTTAATTCGGTACCGCGGTTGGCATCGCGGATCCACTGGCCGCGACGAACCTGCTCGTGACTGCGGTGAATAAAGTTCAGGAGATTGAGCACCAGGCCCAAAACGTGCTCTCCCACGGCCAGGCAGTTGCCTTCGGGACTGCTTTCGCATTGGATTCCCTTAGATTGGGCATATTCCACATCAATCAGTTCCATACCGCTTCCCAGGCGCCCGATCCATCGAAGATTCGGAGCGCGGTCGATAATGTTTCTGTCTATTTTCAGGCGGGTGGTAACAATAAGCCCCGTCGCTTCGGCAATAACCGTCTGAAGTTCGTCGTAGGTAACAGTCGGCAGATATACGGGCTCATAACCCGAGGCCGACAGTCGTTCCGGCAGATAAGGATGCACTTTTGCCGTAATAATCACTTTACCGTTCGAAGCCATACAATTGTTTTCTTTTATTTTTTCATCCGGAAAGTTAACGCCGCCAATTCGTCGATCGACAACTGTTCCGCTCTTTTTGAAAATACGGGATCTGCCAGTTCTTCCGGAGTAAATAATCCTTTAAGCCCATTTCTCAGCATTTTCCGGCGTTGGTTGAAAGCGGTTTTGACCAGCTGGAAAAATGCCTTGTCGGAACTTACTTCCACCGGCTTCTCCCGCGGTATTAACCGGATTACCCCGCTCATCACCTTGGGGGGCGGATTAAAGGCCTGGGGAGGCACATCAAACAGGTACTCCACCGTAAAATAGGCCTGCACCAGTACGCTCAGGATTCCGTAGGTTTTATTTCCGTGCTTGGCTACAACCCGCTGGGCTACTTCCTTCTGAAACATACCCACCACCTGTTGCACCTCGGATCGCCATTCGAGTATTTTAAACAGAATCTGCGAAGAAATATTGTAGGGGAAATTACCCACCACGGTAAAGGGTTCCGAAAACGGAGATTCCAGATCGAGCACGCTTTTATGAATAAGTTTTCCCTGGATGGCCGGAAAGGTACGGGTCAGGTATTCCACCTTTTCCGCGTCCAGTTCTACCGCACGGAAATCCACGTCCGGCAGTTCGAGAAGGTACCTGGTAAGGGCACCCCCTCCGGGTCCAACTTCCAGCAAACGGCTGAAAGGATACTTCTGCAGATCCCGCACAATGTTCCGGCAGATGTTCTCATCCTTCAGAAAATGCTGGCCCAGCGACTTTTTGAGTGTATACATTGGCGCAAAAATACAGGTCGTTCGGCTTAATATCGTAATTTTATCCTTTAAACCTGATAGGATACATGAGCACATCAACCCATTTCAAGCCGGTAATAGGCGTCAGTATTGGTGATATCAACGGAATCGGAACAGAACTGGTAATCCGTTCTTTTTCGGACAGCCGTATTCTGGATGTTTGTACTCCGGTGATTTTCGCCTCCAACAAACTGATCAATTTTTACCGGAAGTCGATGCCGGAAGTGCATTTCAACTATCAGACGGTGCGTGAGGAAGGCCGCTTCAATCCCAAGCAGGTGAATGTGGTCAACTGTTGGGAAGAAGACATTACCATCACGCCCGGCCAGCTGACCGAAGTGGGCGGGCAGTACGCGGTAAAATCGCTGGAAGCTGCTGTTCAGGCATTGAAAAACAAGCAGATAGATGGACTGGTTACCGCACCGATCCATAAAAAAAATGTGCAGTCCGAACAGTTTCATTACAACGGTCATACGCCCTATCTGAAAGCCGCCTTTGAAGCAAAGGATGTGCTGATGTTCATGACCGCCGAAAATATCCGGGTAGGTTTGGTGACCGAACATGTTCCCGTAAACGAGGTTTCCCGTCATATCACGAAAGAAGCCATCATCAGCAAACTCAACCTCATGCGTGAGTCGCTGATCCGGGATTTCGGAATCGACAAACCGAGAATCGCCGTTTTGGGCCTTAACCCGCATGCCGGAGACGAAGGGCTGATCGGCAACGAAGAAGAAACGGTTATCAAACCGGCCATCAAGGAACTGAAACAGCATCATACGCTGGTATTCGGGCCTTACCCGGCAGACGCCTTCTTTGCCCGCGGGCAGCATGAAAAATTTGACGGGGTACTAGCCATGTATCACGACCAGGGACTGATTCCTTTTAAATCACTGGCTATCGGCGAAGGGGTAAACTTCACCGCAGGCCTTCCCATTGTCCGCACCTCTCCTGACCACGGAACAGCATTCGATATCGCCGGAAAAAACAAGGCCGATCACTCCAGTTTTCTGGCAGCCGTATTCGGTTGTGTAGACATCATCCGTCAACGCGTGGCCTATGCCGAAAACCGCCGCAACCCGCTCCGTAAGCTGACGTCCGTGGTGCTGGCCAACGCGGTAGACGAAAAAATTGAAGAAGAGTAAATCGGATCGGATAATAATAAAAAATCCCGGTCTGCTTCGGCAAACCGGGATTTTTTATGTTGGGAATCGTCAAAATCAGAATGAATCACATTCGCGGTAGGCTTTGATCAAAGCCTGTTCTCCTTCTTTACCGGGGTGAGCATTACCGTGCTCCATTCCCACGATGAAGTTTTTGCCTTCTTTCTGACTTCTTTCGTAAATGTATTTAAACACATTCTTGTAGTTGATTTCACCGGTGGTCGGTTCCTTGCGGCCCGGTACATCACCCACCTGGAAATAACCGATCTCTGTCCAGGTGAGGTCGATATTTTTGATGATGTTGCCCTCATTGCGCTGCAGGTGGTAAACATCAAAAAGAATCTTGCAGGAAGGACTATTGACGGCGCGGCAAATTTCAAAGGTTTGTTCCGATGTACGCAGAAAAAGATTGGGGGTGTCGCTCAGCGGTTCCAGCACCATAACCAGTCCGTGCGGTTCGAGAATTTCTGCACCCATGCGGAGTGCGTCCACCACATTGGCGGTTTGGATGCCGATGGGCAGATTTCGAACGAAGTCGCCGGGCACGACGGTTAGCCATTTGGCATTTACCCGTTTGGCCACTTCCACGGCACGACGGCAGCCGTTGAGAAATATATCGATATATTCCTGCTTTCCTGCCGCCAGCGAATTCGCGCCGTTTCCGCCTTTATCGATGACAAATACGCCCATCCGCATATTCAGCCTCGCCAGCAGTTCTCCGATCCTGGTTTGCATGGCCACGTCCCTTCCCATCATACCGTTGTCTTCGATAGAACGGAAACCCTGATCGTACATAAAACGGATCTGGTCCAGAAAATCGTCGCCGCCGCTGTTTTTGAACATTCCGTCGTGAGGGGCATAGTCGAGGCGGAAAGGCTTTGCCGGGGCCGAACAGGCAGCTGCCGACGCCACCGTAGTGCCCGCCAGAACACCAGCGCCGGCAAGAGCAATATTGGAAAGGAAGTTTCTTCTTTTCATATGGAAATAATTGTAGCCCAATTTAATGACAAACACGGAGTTCTCCGCATCCGGTCAAAAAAAGATACGCGATCGGCAGGCACTCACCGCGGAAGCCTGCCCGCCTTACCCGGCGCCGGTATATAAGAAAACGTCTAACGGCCATCAATAACCGATTCAGGAAAACGTTTGAAACGGAAACCCGTCAAAACATACGTTTGCGCTATTTTCCGGCACTATTTACAATGCATTCAAAATGCCTTATCTTTCCGGAACAGTTATGAGAAAGATGATCACTACAGCGGTATGCTTTGCCGTCATGACCATGTATGCCACAGCGGGTCCGGTTCAGGACACTGCATTTCGCCGTTACAGTCAGCAGGTTCCGGGGTCTTCCCACAAACATGAAATGGTGCCTATTCCGGCAGGAAGCGTTACCCTCACTGATGCTTCGGGCAACAAGAAAACAGTAAAGATTTCTCCCTTCTGGATGGGGGCCCATGAGGTTACCTACGATGCCTTTGATATGTTCTTCAAAGACGAGAACCTGAGCCAGAACAGTGAAGTGGATGCCGTTACGCGGCCCAGTCCGCAATATGTTGACCTCAGCTGGGGAATGGGAAAACAGGATGGCTTTCCGGTAAACAGTATGTCGCAGACCGCTGCACTGATGTATTGCCGTTGGCTTTATGAAAAAACCGGCATCTTTTACCGCTTGCCTACAGAAGCCGAGTGGGAATACGCCTGCCGTGCAGGTTCCACCGGTCGCTTTCCCTTTGGCGATGATCCCTCGCAGCTGAAAGACTATGCCTGGTTTTCGGAGAACAGTGAGAATGCCTATCATAAGGTTGGGCAGAAAAAGCCGAATGCCTGGGGCCTGTACGATATGCTGGGAAATCTGGCCGAATGGACGCTCGATCAATATGTACCCGATTATGTTTCCCAACTTCCTTCCACCACCGATCCGGTGATGCCGCATAAGAGCCGATACCCCAAGGTATTGAGGGGAGGACACTATCAGAGCAAGGCCGTGGATATGGGAAGCAGCAACCGAATTGCCTCAGAAGCGTCCTGGAACAGGCGCGATCCGCAGATTCCCAAAAGCATCTGGTGGCTTACCGATGCGCCTTTTGCCGGCTTCCGGCTGGTGCGTCCGCTGAAGCAACCTTCCGCCGAAGAGATCGAAAAATTTTTCCAAACATACCTAACACGATAAACCGGCTTTCGCCATAAAATTACCACGATGAAAAAGTCAACCAGAAGAGACTTTGTGAAATCCACCTCTCTGCTTGCGGGCGGCTTGCTCGCCTCTCCTGTGATGGCAGGAACCAATTTTTTCTCCGGCGCGGATGATACCATCAAGATCGCCCTTGTGGGCTGCGGCGGACGCGGAACGGGTGCCGCATTGCAGGCACTCCTCACCAAACAAAACGTAAAGCTTGTTGCGCTGGCCGATGCCTTCCAGGACAGAATCGACAATTGCTACGCGAAATTATACGCCGAGGATATGAGTGACTCACTGGGCAAACCCGGCAATCTGCGGCACAAAATCGATGTACCGGCCGAACGTCGTTTCACCGGATTCGACGGCTATAAAAAGGCCATCGCGCTTGCCGATGTGGTGCTGCTGTGTACCCCACCCGGTTTTCGCCCCATACACTTTGAAGAAGCAGTAAAGCAGGGTAAACATGTATTTATGGAGAAGCCGGTGGCTACAGATCCTGCCGGTGTAAAAAAAGTATTGGATGCCGCCGAAATGGCGAAGGCCAGGAAGTTGAATGTGGTAGTTGGCCTGCAGCGCCGTTATCAATACTCCTACCTCGATCTCTACAAAAACAAGGATCTTATCGGCGATATCGTTTCGGCGCAGGCCTGGTGGAACGGTGATGGGGTATGGGTGCGTCCGCGTCAGGCCAATCAAACCGAGATGGAATATCAGATGCGGAACTGGTATTATTTCGTTTGGCTTTGCGGCGATCACATCACAGAACAGCATATTCACAACATCGACGTCGTAAACTGGTACAAGGGGGCCTATCCCGTTAAGGCCGTTGGCATGGGTGGACGCCAGGTGAGAAAAGGAAAAGATCATGGTGAGATATATGACCACCACTATGTGGAGTTTGAATACGCGGATGGTTCCATTTTGAACAGCCAGTGCCGCCACTGGCCCAAAACCGGGGGTAAGGTGGACGAACTGATTGTGGGGACCCGGGGAAGGATATACTGCGGCAAGGGGCGTATTACCGACCTGCAGGGAAACACGATTCATCAGTTTGACAAGAGCACGGATAACAACCCCTATCAAACTGAACACGACCTGCTTTTCGATGCAGTAGCGAAGGGCGAATTCAAGTATGCCGATGCAGAGGTGGGCGCCAAAAGCACGCTGACAACAATTATGGGAAGGATGGCTACCTATAGCGGCCAAACGATACATTGGGATAAAGTGCTGGATTCAGGAATCAGTATTCAACCCGAAGTATACGCCTGGGATGCGAAGCCCCCTGTTGTTCCTGATGCCAATGGCGACTATCCGATTCCTACGCCGGGAATCACCAGATATTTCTAGTCTGAAGATTTCTCTATAGAAAGCCCATCTGCTCGGACGGGCTTTGTTTTTATATACCGACACATGTAAGGGCCATTCGAAAAAAAGGGCCAGGACTAGGAATAGACCCGGCTTTAGCATCCGTACCCTTTAAATAGTAAGTTTAGTCCATCGGGCGACGGTGATGGAACTCTGAATCCCAGAATGATATTTTCAGTAAAGTCGAAACGATCTTGGTGCGACCCCGGGGTGCGCATGTTTACTGCTTCCGGTGCAACGGCACGAAACAATCCCTCAGACCGAATGAGTCAGTAAAACTGGATTGGGAAATTGGAAATGGAGGTTATTCAGGAGATATATGGGGCACGGGTTAGTAGTAATAACAAAGATTGCATATGTTTTTGAATTTTGCAAGCCTTTGCGGCAAAAAATTAACCGATGGGGGTTGGAACCGGGCGGGAGTTTTTTTTTAAAAAACAGAAAAGCCGCTGGAATCAGCGGCTTTCTTTATGGTAGAAATAGAATACTTCTTATTTGTACTGAGCGGCGATTTGCTTGGCGAGCTCGGTCATTTTAGCGATACCGGCTTCGGGCAGATTACCTTTTTTAAACTCGGCGAGGATGTCGGCGTGTTTGTTTTCCATTTCGAGGAGGAATTGCTCTTCGAATTCGGCAACCTTGTTTACGGGAACATCCCTGAGCAGCCCCTGGGTACCGAGGTAGATGATTGCAACCTGTTTTTCAACCGGGAACGGTGTGTACTGAGGTTGTTTCAGGATTTCCACGTTACGTGCACCCTTGTCGAGTACCAGTTTGGTAGCTGCATCGAGGTCACCACCGAATTTGGAGAAGGCTTCCATTTCGCGGTAGAGCGCCTGGTCGAGCTTCAGTGTACCGGACACCTTCTTCATAGATTTGATCTGGGCGTTACCACCTACGCGGCTTACGGAGATACCTACGTTGATCGCCGGTCGGATACCTGCGTTGAACAGGTTACTTTCCAGGAAGATCTGACCGTCGGTGATGGAGATCACGTTGGTAGGGATATAGGCAGATACGTCGCCGGCCTGGGTTTCGATGATCGGCAAAGCGGTCAGCGAACCACCACCTTTAACGAGGTGTTTGATAGAATCCGGGAGGTCGTTCATTTTGGCTGCGATTTCATCTTTGGAGATGATTTTTGCAGCGCGCTCCAGCAAACGGGAGTGGAGGTAGAATACGTCACCGGGATACGCTTCACGTCCGGGGGGGCGGCGGAGCAGCAGGGATACCTCACGGTATGCTACCGCTTGTTTGGAGAGGTCATCGAAGATGATCAGTGCCGGGCGGCCTGTATCGCGGAAGAACTCACCGATGGCAGCACCTGCGAAGGGAGCGTAGAATTGTTGGGGAGCGGGGTCAGAAGCGGAGGCAGCCACGATAGTGGTGTATGCCATAGCACCTGCATCTTCCAGTGTTTTCATCACACCGGCGATGGTAGAGGCTTTCTGACCGATCGCAACATATATACAATACACAGGGTTACCTGCGTTGTAGAATTCTTTCTGATTGATGATAGTGTCGACAGCAATGGCCGTTTTACCCGTCTGACGGTCGCCGATGATCAGCTCACGCTGTCCGCGTCCGATAGGAATCATTGCATCGATCGCTTTGATACCGGTTTGGAGGGGTTCTTTTACGGGCTCACGGAAGATTACACCGGGAGCTTTCCTTTCCAGCGGCATTTCGTAGAGTTCGCCGGAAATGGGGCCTTTACCATCGATCGGTTGTCCGAGGGTGTTGATAACACGACCTACCAGACCTTCACCAACCTTGATGGAAGCGATTTTTCCGGTACGGCGTACTTTGGATCCTTCCTTGATGTCGGAACCTTCACCCATAAGTACCACACCCACGTTATCTTCTTCGAGGTTGAGGGCGATAGCCTGTACACCGTTTTCAAATTCCACCAGTTCACCAGCGCGAACACTGGTCAGACCGTATACACGGGCGATACCATCACCCACCTGCAGTACGGTACCTACTTCCTCCAGATCTGCAGAAGCATTGAAATTGCTCAATTGCTGACGCAATATCGCCGAAATCTCATCTGGTTTAATCTCTACCATTTTTTATGATTTAAGACGTTTGTTTGAATGTTTATATTATCGGGGATTCTGTAGAATCCTGTTTATCTGATATTGAAAAGGTAATCGTTTCTGAGGAACTGCTGTCTTACATCGCGGAGGTCGCGTGCGATGCTGGCGTCCACGAGTTTGTCTCCCATTTCGAGAACAAATCCACCGATCAGCGATTCATCAACCCTTGTCTGAAGCTCGATCTGCTGCATGGCAGTTTCAGACTTGATTTTATTGACGATGGCGGATTTAAGTTCTTCGCTTACCGGAGTGGCAGTCGTCAGGAATATTTCATGAATACCTTTGATTTCCCTGTACTGAGCGATAAATGCAGTAGAGATATCGGCAAGATTGCTTTCACGTCCTTTTGCGGTCAGCAAACGGGTAAATGCAGCGGTAAGTTCGCTGATTTTTCCGGCGGTAACGGCATCGATGATAGCCTGTTTCTTGTCGGCCTTGATGATCGGACTTTTCAGCAGGGTATCGAACTCACGGCTCTGCTTGCAGAGTGCCTGCAGGTATTGCATATCGGCAAAGACTACTTCCAGTTGATTGCGTTCTGTAGCCAGATCAATCAAACTTTTGGCATATCGTCCTGCTAAACGGGGATTCGGCATTTGTTTTTTTATTGAACGTTAAACTCTGCTTACGAACGACGGGCATCCGTCAGCGAATTCAAAATTTTATTGGAATGGCAGCGATTAGTTCAGCTTCACGTCGTTGGCGAGCTCGCGGATATAAGCTTCCTGATTCGACTTGTCAGCCAATTCACGACGAAGAACTTTTTCGCTCACTTCAACCACGAGTTTTCCAACCTGGTTTTTAACTTCAGTAAGAGCAGCCATTTTCTGAGCCTGGATAGCAGCCTGGGCATCAACAACAATCTTCTGAGCTTCTGCTTTGGCTTGTTCCTTCGCTTCGTTGATGATACGATCTTTGGTTTCCTTCGCCTCTTTCAGAATCTGCGCACGCTCTTCACGGGCTTTGGCCATCAGCGCTTCGTTCTCACTCTTCAGCTGAGCCATTTCAGCCTTAACACGTTCAGCACTTTCAATCGAGTCAGCAATAGTTTTTTCCCTTTCGTTGAGGGTATTGATGATCGGTTTCCAGGCAAATTTCTTCAGAATAAAGAACACGATCAGGAACGCCAACAGGGTCCAGACGAAAAAGCCGATACTTGGTGATAATAAAGGATGCATATACTGGTTTCTATGTAGTTGTAATGTGATTTACGGCAAGTTACAAAACTGCATCCTCCGCCCTGTGCTTTGGATGCAGTAATGATTTTTGCGCGGTATCTGCGTGCAGATTAGGAAAGAACTGCCAGCAGACCTGCGATTACTGCGAACAGGGCAACACCTTCGATAAACGCAGCAGTCAGAATCATGTTACCGCGGATGTCGCCAGCAGCTTCCGGCTGACGTGCAATTGATTCAACTGCACCTTTACCGATCTGACCGATTCCGATACCAGCTCCGATAGCAGCCAGACCAGCACCGATAGCACCACCGAGGTGTGACATACCTGCATCCAACAAAATGTTCATTAAAGACATAACGCTTTATGTTTGATTATTAAAAAAACTTGATTATACACCCGCAACAAATCCATCGTCGTGGTGACCACCGTGCTCCTCAGTGTGTCCACCCTCAAATGCCTGACCGATAAACACCGCTGTCAGGTTGGTGAAAATGAACGCCTGGATAAAGGCTACCAGAACTTCAATCAGATAAATGAATACGGAGAAAGCAATGGAAACAGGAGAGAATCCCCAGCCAGCAATCGTAGACATTTGTCCGAATATGAAGATAAGAGAAACAAAGCTCAGAATAACAATGTGACCGGCCGTCATGTTCGCAAAAAGACGGATCATGAGGGCTGCGGGCTTGATAAACACACCCAGAAGTTCCACCGGAATCAGGATCAGCTTAACCAGGAAGGGAACCCCCGGAGGCCAGAAAATATGACCCCAGAAGTGACCGTTGGTGCTGAACAGAATCACAATCATGGAAATCAATGCCAACACCATGGTGAACGCGATATTACCGGTTACGTTGGCACCGCCCGGAATAAGACCGAAAATGTTATTAATCAGGATAAAGAAGAAAACGGTGAGCAGGTAGGGCATGTACTTTTGGTATCTGTGACCCAGGTTCGGCTTCGCAACATCGTCGCGAACGAAGGTAATAACCGGCTCAACGGCATTCTGCAGCCCGCTCGGCGCTTTCTTTGCACCGTTAACCTTGTATTTTTTGGCTACGCTTGTAAGAATCAGCACCAGAACCGCCAGCGCCAGAAGCATCTGTACCACGTTCTTGGTCATGGATAAATCGATCAGATTTTCATGAACAGATCCGTCTTCGCGAACCGCATGGATATGATCGTGATCCATTTTATATCCTTCGTACACCGCGCCATGGCTCAGGCGGGAAGAAGAGAACAGGGAAAGTTTACCGGTTTCCTTGTTGTACACGATGATGGGCAGAGGAATGGTTGCATGAAAATCGCCGGCAGTAAAGAAATGCCATTCGTGGGAGTCGGCGATGTGGTGGAGAATTTCGGCACCAGGGTTGAATCCTGCTTCGTGGCCTTCCGGATTCTCCGCATCAGCGCTAGCAATGGCCGCCTGGGAAAAAAGCAGCGCAACAACGCTGAAAACCGCTACCAACAAAGATTTCAAGCTTTTTTGTACCATACCTCTAGTGAAATTTGCGGCAAAGATAAGACGCCGTTGCGGTAAACCCAAAATTGTATGATAAAAAGAATAACTATTGCCTACCGCAAAGAGGCATGGCGGGCAAACTGCATTTCCACCAGCCGGGCATAATGCCCACCCAGGGCCATCAACTCCTCATGAGTACCCATTTCCCGGAGTTCGCCCTTGTCCATCACAATTATCTTATCGGCCTTCCGGATGGTCGACAGTCTATGGGCGATAACAATGGCCGTCCGGCCGGCAATCAACCGATCTATTGCGTTCTGAATCAATTGTTCAGACTCCGTATCCACCGAGGAAGTGGCTTCGTCCAAAATAAGAATCGATGGATCATAAAGCAGTGCTCGCGCGAAAGACATCAGCTGGCGCTGCCCCATCGACAGGGTATTTCCCCGCTCCATCACATTATAGTCGTAGCCTCCCGGCAACTGAAGTATAAATTCATGTAAACCAACAAGTTTTGCCGCATGCTCTACCCTTTCACGGGAGATTTCCGGGTTTCTCAGGGTGAGGTTATCCATCACCGAACCGGAAAACAGGAATATATCCTGAAGGACCACCCCAATCCGGGAACGTAAAACATCCAGCTTGTAGGATTCGGCCGGAACGCCGTCGATCCGGATTTGGCCTTTATTAATGGTATAAAGCCGGTTCAACAGGCTGATAATGGAGGTCTTTCCGCTTCCGGTATGCCCCACGATCGCCAGGGTTTCGCCGGGCTGTACTGTGAAATTGACATCTTTCAGGACATAGTTCTCGCCCTCATACGCAAACCAGACGCGATCGAATTCGATCTTGCCGGCAACTTTTTCAGGAGCGTAGTCCCCCTGATCCTTCGTTACATCGGGATTGTCCATAAGCTTGAATACCCGCTCACTGGCAATCATACCCATCTGAATGACGTTGAACTTATCGGCAATGACCCGTAAAGGCCTGAAGATCTGGTTGATATAAAGAATAAAGGCAATCATATTTCCCGCCAGCACATTGGCTTTTTCGGGACTGATGGTCACCCCCATTGATGGAGCCACCTGAACAGCTCCCCACCACACCAGAAGACCGATGGAAAGTGCGGAGATGATTTCCACCACGGGGAAGAACACCGAATAGGCAAAAATCGCCCGGATATTGGCATTACGGTGCTTCTTGTTGATCTCGACAAATTTCTCCATCTCCCTTTTTTCCGCAGCAAAGGTCTGAACGATGAACATGCCGGTAATATGCTCCTGAACAAAGGCATTCAGGCTGGCCACCGCGTTCCTTACCTTATGAAAAGACTTGTTGACACTTTCCTTGAAGAAATAAGTGGCAATAATGAGAATGGGAAATGGGATCAGACAGATCAGCGTCAGCCGCCAGTCCACCCAGAACATCGTTGCCAGTACAAAAAGAATGGTCAGCAAATCCGAGATGATCGGAATCAGGCCATCCGCGAATATATCGTTGATCGATTCAATATCGTTGATGGTTCGGGTGGTCAGTGTTCCGATCGGCGTACGGTCGAACTGGGAAAGGTTCAGCCGAAGGACTTTTTTGAACACGTCTTTCCGGAGATCCCGCACCACGCTCTGTCCCAGCCAGGCGGTGAGGAAGGAGAAAAAGAAGCGGGCAGCGGTTTCGATCAGCAACAGTCCAACCTGGATCACCGTAATCATAACTACCCACCGGAGATTATCGTTCCGGATATGCTCGTTCACCGTTTGCTGGATCAGCAACGGCCGAACCGGTGAAATCAGGGCCAGAAAAATGGCCAGAAACAGAGAAATATAAAAGCTGCGCCGGTAGGGGCGTGTATATTGAAATATACGTTTCAGCAGACGCAGATCGAAAAACGGTTTTTTCTCCTTCTTCTCAGTAGTCATATCATAAAGCCTGGGTTATTATTCTCCCATGGCGATCTTATAAGCTTTGATAAAAATAGCGCCGAGGTTTTTATGCGGCGGAATATAATCTTCAAATCGTTCATCCTTCACGCGGGTAGCGAGATCGTTCCACATGCCTATCCATTCAATATTTTTCCCATTGCGCACGGTTTCGTTGATGGAGTTGAGGATAGGCTCGTTCACCACCCGGGTTCCCACCTGTTTGGAGGAAATAATATGGGCGTCCGGCGAGATACTCAGTACCTGGTCGAGATTGTGGTAGCCGCCGCAGGAGCCCAGTACCACCACACGTGCCGTGGGGGCCAGTTGATTGATGGTGTACTTAACGTGGTAGCTATGGCCACGGTGTACGACGATCGTCGGCTTCATACCCTTCGACTCAAGATAGGCTCCGAGCGCGTGCTGAGCTTTGGCATCCTGATCGGTTTCGTTGTCCAGCGGCAGGTTAGCAAAGATATAAACCGGTTTCCCCCTGGTGCTGGTTATTTCTACCCATTCCTTTTTGTTCGTGATCCGCCAGTTGGCATTGTTCCGGAACAGCCCCATAAAATTGGCATAGGAATCAATACCGTCCTTATCTCCGTAGAAAAAGACCTGCTGAACCACCCTGCCGCTGTCGTCGGCCAGCGATTTGTAGTCCACCGAGTAAACAGGCGGAATACCCAGGCTAGAAGAGAGGTTGATATGCTGGGAGCTATCCGATGAAGCGAAAAGAGTTTTGAGGATATCGTAGATAACTTCACCCTTGCGGTTGTTGTTTTTGCGGTTCACTTCGTATCCCTTCGTGATTTCGTTGAGAACGATGTTCTTGATTTCCGCATTCCGGATACTTCCATAGGAGTCTGCCACATCTACCGGCTCTTCCATATCGCGGGTTTTTTCGAGCCTCAGGGCAAATGCACGCATCAGCGCAATGGCATTATCTTTTTCCATGGTACTCAGGAAATGGTCCAATGTGTTGTAGCCGGCAGCCATTTTGATGAATTTCCGGAAATGGTCGAAATTGACGCTCATCAGGAGGCTGTCGCCGCGGGGAACCGCCATTTTCTGGAAAATCATTTTATAAACACCATTGGTGTAGCTGGACGTATAAATTTCGTCTTCACCCAGAACAGCCAGATAGTACAATTCCTGCGCATTCAGGGGTTCCAGGCATCTGAAACGGATGGCATCCGGAGAATCGTGAAGGGCATTGATTTCTCTAACATAGATTTCCTTTCCCTTTTTGGCCAGCATTTCGGTGAGGGCCTGCATTTCCATCGGAGTGTCCTTTAAGGGAAGACGTCCGGCATACTCGATCTGCGTTTTTACCAGAAGTTTGTAGTAGGTCTGTTCATTATCCGCCGCCTTGTCAATCTGTTCAAGGGTGATTTTCTCCTTCAGCAGATTGTCGAGGAAGGGAAAATAAAGCTGTCCGCTCTTGCTGGTGGCCAACTGAGAAACGGTGCGCACCATGGGATCATCGATTTTACGAATGATGGAACCCAGCTTGTTTCCGGCAGCAGCGTAGTTATACAATTTTCGCGGATCGCGGTAGGCGGCTACGATGACCAGACTGTCGGCAAAAGGCACGTCCGGATTGGATCGGAGTTTGGGAAGAATTTCATCCGGATTGAGCAGACAATATTTCCGAAACAGCTGCAGTTCTGCAGATTTCAATCCGGGATTGTCAAAAAACGAGGAAGCTTTGACGAGAATGGAGCCGATTTCAAAAGAAGCCTGATCGATCAGGGGTTCGATACTTTTTCCCTCCCGATCGATTTTCATGGCCTCCCTGAAGGTGTTGATCAGTTCCGGTGCCTGAGCAGGATCAAAGGTCCGGCGTTGCCAGCCTTCGTTAAACTGACGAAGGATATCCTCCATCCCGCGGAGATATTTTACCTTCAACCGATGATCGAGAAGAGAGTCGGCTTCCACGGTAAGCTGGAAATTATCCACTTCCCGGATAACCGCATCGGTTACCAGGAGGTTGACATCCTCGTTATCGGATACTTTGATAACATCTGGGCTATTGCTTCTTTTCAGAGCGGATTTTTGCTCCGCATCGATTTTGTCGTGCCAGAGGCTACGCGGGTTTCCACGGAAGAGGTCAACAGTGCCGGAGCCCTGTGCCCGCACGGAAAGAGATAATGTTAAACCCAATATTGAGAGGAGCCAGAAATGTATCACTCTTTTCATCCGTTAATATTTATTTTTGGTCCGGCCGTCACCCCCCGCGGCTCCTGCCTACCGTCATAATAACCGGTAAGTGCAAAAATACGACCAATTCCCCTATCCGCCGGATAATCGTGAAACTGAAGGCGTTAAACGTAACTTAAACTATTCTCCCATTCCGGCTTAACAATTAGATAATCCCGGATTAAACGGAGACGCGCATCTAAAAACTAACTTTGTGTAAATATATTGTTAAATGGAACCAAAAGGAAAGAAGATCCTGATTGCAGACGACGAGCCCAATATCCTGGAGATTCTGGAGTACAATATCCGCAGGGATGGTTATGAGGTCGTTCGCGCCAACAACGGCGACGAAGCTCTGGAGCTCGCCCGTTCCACGCGCCCCGACCTCATGATCCTGGACGTCATGATGCCCCGGAAAACCGGATTGGAGGTTTGCGAAATCCTACGCACGCAACCCGCCTTCAAAGATACCCTGATCATCATTCTTACGGCCCTGAGCGATGAGAATTCCCATATTCAGGGGCTGGAAAATGGTGCGGACGACTATGTAAACAAGCCCATCAGCCCCAAGGTGCTGCTGAGCCGCGTCAATGCCCTGTTCCGCCGCCAGCAGAAAAACGCACCCCAGGAAGACGGTGCGGTGCTGAAAATCGAAAACCTCGTCATCGACCCCATAAAATATGTAGTGCATGTAGATGACAAGGAGGTGATCCTGGCAAAAAAAGAATTTGAATTGCTGTACCTGCTCGCGTCAAAGCCCGGCCGTGTGTTTGTAAGAAATGAGATACTCGGACAGATCTGGGGGAACGATGTTATTGTAGGCGACCGCACCATAGACGTACACGTTCGTAAAGTTCGCTCGAAAATGGGCGTCGACTGTATAACGACCGTAAAAGGTGTCGGATACAAATTTGAGTTGTAGATTTAGGAGATAATTCGGATATGTTAAACACAAAAAACCTGTCTCCCCGACAGCTCTCGGCCTTCACGGCCTTTATATTGTCGGTACCCATATCGCTGGGCATCTACTTCCTCCACCCTGTTTGGTGGATCGGTCTTTCCGCCTTTGTGCTGATATTTGCCGGCAGCTACGGACTGATCTCCATCACCCTTCAACGCTTCATTTACCGAAAGATCAAGCTGATCTATAAATACATCTACCAAACCAAGGCTTCGAAAAAGGAAGAAATGTATTACAAATACATACTTCCCCAGAAGGGTATCGATGAAGTACGCATGGATGTAGAAAACTGGGCCGAACAAAAACGCCAGGAAATCGAAATGCTGCGGCAGAACGAAGCCTATAGGAAAGAATTTCTTCAAAATCTGGCGCACGAATTCAAGACACCGATCTTCGCCATCCAGGGATATGTGGATACGCTTTTGAACGGCGCAATGGAAGATCCGGAAACAGCCACCCGCTTTCTGACCAACGCCTCAAAAAACGTGGATCGTCTGGTAAACCTGATGAACGACCTCGACGAAATTTCGAAGCTGGAAAGAGGGGAACAATTGCTGTACAAACAGAATTTTGTGATTCAGGATCTGATACGTGAAGTATATGAATCGCTTTCGATAAAGATCAACAAGAAGCAGATTCGTCCGTCCATAAAAAAAGGTTGTGAGGCTCCGCTTATGGTATTTGCCGACAAGGAGAAGATCCGCCAGGTTTTGATCAATTTAATTGGCAACGCCACCAAGTACGGAAAGTTCGGCGGCACCATTGTAGCCAGCATGTACAACACCGATGGCAATCATATTCTGATTGAAATTTCGGACGATGGCTACGGCATTGAAGAAGAACATCTACCCCGTATCTTCGAACGCTTTTACCGCACCGACCGGGCAAGAAGCCGGGAAAAAGGCGGTACGGGTCTGGGTCTCGCGATCTGCAAGCACATCATTGAAGCCCACGGCCAGCAGATTCATGTGAGGAGTAAACCGGATGTAGGCACGACGATTGGGTTTACGCTGGACGCGAGGAAGGAGGGGTAATTGGAATCGAAGCTAAAATAAACTTCCCTGTAATTCCTTCTTGGGGTGAAATGTGCCGATTATAATAAATGGATTATGACCAACGTGGTGAAATTGTTGCGTCGTCCCGAGGAAGAAATACAGGTCCTTGGTTCTGGCAAAATCGTCAAAGTACTTCTTCCGCACGTCAGCCAGTGCTCGTTCTTCATTCCCTTCGTGCCTCTTTAAGCAGTTCCAGTACAGTTGCCCTGTCTCCCAGTCTTCAATCATCATGTTACTCTCCACCCCATGATTATCTCTAAACCTGAACTTAAATCTGTATGGAAGTTTTTGAACAACTTCGAACTTCCCTTTCCTTTCCGAATCAAATAGGTTTAACTGATTGAGTTGCTGAAGCCTATTTTGATCCCAGTTTCGTTCAACTAGCTCCGCATAAAAATCCGTTATAACAGAAGGTTTGAATACCGCCAGAGATGTACCAATATTTCTATTTTTGGCTTCAGCAACCAATTCGGAAAGATTGCAGTATACTTTTTGAAGACATATCGTCTTACGTTCTTCCCAATTATTTGTCGTTTCGATATGACCGACGACTCTGATTTCAGCATCCAAATTTCTCGGCCTGTAACTTTCCGGCCTGAAGTCTGAAGTATTTTTCACCAGATCAACCTCTATCCAGTCATACTTTCTGTATTGTTCATGATAGAGCTTTTTACGAAAGGGGATTGGGTAAATCCGAATCCAGCTTCCATCTTCTTTGAATCCAGCTGTGCAAACGAGCTCTTCGTATTTGGTAGATAGTGTCGGATATGTTTTGACTGTTATTAAAACTTTTGTGAGTGCCATCTCAAATATGTTTTACGTCATATTCAAAACCGGGAAGCCTTCCTATTGCTTCAGCTAAATGTTTGCGGTGGCACTGACAAATATTTGCTTCGAAGCATGTTAAAGCAACCCGTTTATACTGTTTCAAGGAATTTAGAATTCTCTTTTGGTATTCAACAGTGCTGATTAAATTCGTTTCACGATACTGTTTAAACAAATTATCGTAGTCACTTTGGGAATTTAGTTGCTGGCGTTGATTACCATGTATTCCTACCTCGGGGATATGGATATATTGGATACCGAGACCAGTACAATACCTAGTCAAATGGCTTTTACTGAATCCATATTTCATACTTATTGGGTTGTTCCGGACATCCACTAGAAGTTTAACATCGTTCTTGATCAGCCGGACAAGGTATTCTTCCAACGAAATCCCTTCATAGCCAATTGTAAACAGTGTTGTATCTTCTATTATTGATTTAGCGTCTTGAACTCTCTCATATTCCTCCGAACTTAGAAGAGTTTCAGCTATTTCACTATTAATTGCGTAAAACGGATAATTGATGTAAGTATATTTAATCAGAGAAGAGGTATCCAATTGCCCATATTGTTTTGTTACTGCATCGAGGAGTTTACGATCCGCGGCTTTCAACGCCTGCAGATAGTTTCCTGGATCATTTTTCCCGAAGCTATGCTCATCTTCAATCAGCTGGCCTTTTTTCACCATAGCTGTCATATCCGCATTTGCAGAATATGAGTAACATCCATACTTATACGGAATAAAATCATATTCAGGCTTGGGCTGTTTCTTGCAAAACAGAAATAGCAACTTCTGCAATCTGATCTTATCCAGCTGCCCATCAAACATTTCCAACAATGCCAGTATTACCTTCCTTCGATAAAACATGAAACAAAGTTACGTCTATAAAAATTTTGTTTCAACCGTGAAAATCACCCAATTTAATTTGGAAACCGGGAGGCCTGATAACGCAAGTGGGGCGATAAAATTCATAGGAGGCCATACTACTCGATATGCTATAAGTTTTCCTTATACCGAATCCAGACTACATTGTCAGTAATCGACTCCAGCTCCAACTCCTTCCTTAGATCGTTACGGAGGCTATTAATTAGTGGATCTAAATCGAAATTTTTACCGGAGGTCATCTGTTCTATCATCCGCTTCACTAGTGCAACCTGATATGGCGAACCAAATAATTGAATTTCAGAAATAAAAAACTCTAACTTTTCCCAACGCTCACGACCTGACTCACGTTGGGAGACTTCATGTGCGAAGAAAGTATAGGCGTTAATCAAATGTTTCGTCACTACCTCCCGCTTCTTGTTTTTCCTATCTCTGATACTCGAAAAATAGTGGCCCAAGAACCACCCAACAACTGCAATCAGCGCAGTTAAAGTAAATTTTAATACTTCTGTGTATGAATCCATAATAAATTAGGTTTCAGAGTAGAAAATCACCCTCATACTCCCGAAGGTTCTTCTTCTATTTTCAACGGAAACGTGTATCGCACCAAGCTTCACTACCGCAGGAATCTTATTTGACCGGATCCTCCTCCGCCCTTTCCTTAATATGCTTCAACACCCTTTCGTGTATCTTATGGATAATATGATCACTCCATAGACGCCAGTAAATTCTCGGGCGGATATCGTGGTAATACCAGGTTGTTCCTTCCAGAAGAGTATTTCCGTTCGGTAACTGAGTCAGTTTGAACTGACCTTTCTTCGAAACAAAATAATCATGAAGATGGGGAGCGTCAATATCCCAGAAACTGATCTCCCTCATGGGAACCGGTTGTTCAAGAACATCAAATGCCAACAGATGCGGCTCATCCCACACGGTAATGGGCTCAACGAACCTTCCCGTCGTGAAATTACAATTTCTTACCGCACCAATGCCTACACCATCAATTGTTGCGTCTGTAGGATATGCAATGCCGGCTTTGAAGATAAGGTCTGTAGGATCTTCAAGTTTCGGAAATTCGATTACATGTTTCCATACAGTTTGAGGATTGGCTTTTATCTCGATAGAAGTGATGACCTGATCCAGAACGGGTTCGGATTCTTTTTCAATATGGGCAACCAAGGGAATGAGCACAATCAATGTCATCAATGCCGTTGGTCCTTTTTTCCGAATCGATTTAAGAATTGCATATCCGATTATAACACCTACACCTGCCAGTACCAAACCAAATGGGAGAGCCATTGCAATACAGATCAGACCTTCGATTCCGACAAAAAAGAAACTCGACAAAGAAATCCCCAGTGTAATTAACGACAACTGCCAGCACTTATTTATCGTGACTTCATATCTGTATCCGTAGATAACCGCCGGTGCAACACCGATTAGAATTGGTACCAGAATAAATAAGGCTATTCCGTAGTCGCCCAGCCCGAAGGTTAGCAATATCGTGAGCAAGATAGCAAGAACAACTGTTGAGCCGATGGCAAGCCATTTCCATCTAATCCTATCCCTATTGTCAACGGGATTTTCTGAAGCAGACATCGGTCGGGTTGTATCATTTGGTTCAGGCATGAGGGTTTACTTTCCTAAAAATAACAAAATTCCCGGTTAACCTGATATTTACCTTTTGCCCTTGTCTGAACCTTGATTCGCGGGATTTAAGGATTTACAGGATTGTTTATATGCGGGCACCATGATTCTATTTCAAACTTTTCAAAGTGCAAGTGGTTGAACCACGATGCGTAGGATGGAAGGATGATCAGGATGTCATTTTGGGTACACAAATCTTCTTTTTATGCACCCAAAAAATGGGTGTTTTTCACATTGTCTCGCTTTGATGACGTTGGTAAATTTACACTGAAACTAGGATGAAGGGTATGAATACAGAACGAAGGAATACGATGAAATATGAAGAGTTGACCAGGCGTGTAATAGGTGTCGCGATGGAAGTACATAAACATTTAGGAAACGGATTTCAGGAGGTGGTCTATCAACGAGCACTGGAACACGAGTTGACCCTGAAGAACGTTTTGCATGCCCGGGAACTGGATATGCCGTTATTTTATAAGGGGCTCCAGGTAGGCACGAGAAGAGCCGATTTCGTTATCGAAAACAAGATAATTGTTGAGATAAAAGCTTTGACAGATCTTGAAGACGTCCATTTAGCCCAGATCATAAATTATCTGGAAGCATATAACTATGAAATCGGCTTATTGATAAATTTCGGGACAAGAAGTCTTCAATTCAAAAGAGCCTACAATACAAAACATGCAGATTACAAGCGGGGTTTGAAGTACCGGAACACCTAATCCTCCTTTCCATGTATAAAGTTCCAAAATTTCTAAAAAATAACGCTGTCCAAATTTCCAGGATGATTCTGCGCTGAAAGAATCCTGCCTATCCCACAATCCCGCGAATCAAGGTTCAGACAACATTCCTCATCATCCTCACATCCTACGCATCATGGTTCAAACACCTGCCCCCCAGGAGAGTAATGAAAAAACGAGAATATCGCACCGAAAGAATCCTGCCCCTCCCACAATTCCGCGAATCAAGGTTCAGACAGCCGCCCCGACTAATCGGGGCGGCATCTGGAAATGGTTCGGAGAGTGAGAAGCAAGCAATCGTGAGCATCAGTTAAACTTCGTCCATCCCTTATGCCAGCTCGCGTGTTCGCCGGATCCGCCTATCGCACCAATGAACGGAACCTTCTCTATGAATTCGCGCTCTGCCAAAATCGGACGGGAGAAATAGTTGTCTACATCAGCGCCGGAGAGCAGCAAGGGGGAAGTACCAAAGGGCATCCAGTCGGGAGCGGCATAGTCGAAGGGTTTGATCAAACGAATGTCGGCAAGGGTCATATTTCCGTGGTTCAATGTATTGTTGTTGAACCAGGCCGTAAGAGAGGCTTCCGTTGCACCGGTGGGTTGTGTGGTGCTGGGCTTATAGGCTATTGGCTTGCGGCAACCGGCGATGAAGATGCCGCTGAGATCAAGGATTCCATCGGTGATGTTCAGATCTACTGGCCTACCGGTGCTGGCATCCAATTCGATTCCTACCGACCATCCTACAAAGGCAGAGTTGAAGATAGAAATAGAAGAGTTCCTTCGGATCTGAACGGCCGCGCCGTGATAGTTGCTGTTACCGCTGTTCTCGAGTGTCGCCAGGGGACCGAATGCAGAAATATTGCAGAATACCGCTTTGGTTTGCGGAGTAACGGTACCACCGCTTGAGTTATTATCGCTCTCAAAAGCTTCCGACTTCGAAATGTCGGCGATTGACGAGTCGCGGACAATCAATCCGAATTGAACCGTTCCGGAATAGCCGTTGTCGGTATCGAAATCATCGTCCTGGGTTCTATAGGCAATCAGGTGTTTGCAATTAACCGTTCCCCCAAACCATTCGAAGGCATCGTCCTTGGCATAGCTCACCTGCACATGGTCGATCACTGTTCTGTTCCCTACCGCGCCGAGGGTCAGGCTATTTACTTCGAGATTGGGCTGAAAGGCATACCCCGCATATTCGATACGAACATATTTCAATACGCCTGAACTATCGTCGGGAACAGGTTGCGGTGCTACTGCGTCTCCCGATCCGCAGAGGGCTTCGAGCTGGGCATTGTTGATACCGCCCTCGATTTCAAACAGCCCCTGGGTTCCGAGATAGGTCTGGTTGATCGGTGCCTTTCCGCAGAGAACAATGCCGCCCCAATCGCCGGACTGAGGATTCGGTGAAGAGGAGGTAAAAACGATGGGCTCGGTAGGCGTTCCTTCAGCCACGATCTTTCCGCCACGGGCAACAATCAACACCGCCACATCTGATCCCGTGAAATTCCCTTTAACCACGGCACCGGGCTCAATGGTAAGCGTCACGCCGTTCGTGATATAAACCTTTCCCTTTAAAATATTCTCGTCGCCCTTTCTGAGTGTTGTGTTGGTGGTAATTCTGTTTTCAAGTACAACGGTTTTCCCGTTGCCGCTACCACCGCCGTTTTCGCCGCCGTTACCACTACCGTCGACCTCAATTTTTCTGCACGACGCAAAAGCGAGGGCGGTGATTGCAGCAAAAAAATAAAAATACTTTTTCATGTTCTGATGGGTTATTGTTAATGAATTGATTTCGGAATTATAGAATGGAATAGTTGAATGTTATCCCGAAGCCGGTTCCGAACCTGCGCGAAAACCGAACCTGATCATGCGCTTCCTGAAAACCGGTATTGCCGTTGGGATTCTGGTAGAATTTCTGTGTCTGTGCCAGAAGATCGCTTAGGGTTATCCGAATCTCTCCCCTTTTGTCCAGTATTTTTTTACCGATCTGAAAGTCGAGCAATCCGCGCGGTGCTTCCCAAACATCGGGAAACTGACCGCCTGCCACGATATCCCCAACCAGAAATATCCGTTTACCAATCTGATTAAACAGCAGCGTGGCGTTAAAACCTGCTTTCTCCAGATCATACATCAATCCAAAATTGAGGAGGTAGGGCGACTGTCCCTGCATGGGACGATCGATCTTCAGCTGCTCACTTTCCACCCTGCTGTAGATATAGGCTGCATTGGCGTGGAAGCTGAAGTTTTTTAAAGCCCTGGTGAAATCCAGCCGCTTCCGCATTTCAAATTCTACGCCATAGGAGTTAGCTTGTTCTGCATTGCGGAACGTAAAGTTTTTGTTACCGCCACTATAAACCTGCTCAATGGGCTGATCAAATGATTTATAGAACAGACCAAGCGAAACGGTTTCGCCGGCCCTCGGATAGAGCTCATAGCGGAGATCAAGATTCGTGACTTTTGTCCGCTGAAGATCGGGATAGCCGGAAACGGAAGCATTCAATTCAAAATCATACAAATTGAAGGCGGAGAGCTCGCGCAATTCAGGACGAATCACCGTTTGAGATCCCGACAACCGGATATTGGTGAGGTTGTTCAATTTGTAGGTGGCGTTGATGCCCGGAAGAAAGTCGGTGATTTCGGAATGTGCATGGCGTGGATCCGATGCGTTGGTTGCGCCCACCAGTTGATCGTAGTTTTCCATGCGAAGTCCCCACACTACCCGGAAATCCGGTGTAAACTGATTGTCGAATTGAAGAAAGCCGGCATTTAGAATGGTATTGGCGAGATAACGGAAATCATTTCCCCGGATGGCATCAAAGGCAAACAAGGGCGAATGGGCATTTCCGTCACCAAAATTTTCCGGAGCAAAAACCTTGTCGGCAGGCAGCATTTTGATGTTTTCATTGTAATAGGGAAGATAGTTGGCAAACAACTTGGCCTCAAACAGCCTGTCCTTCACCTGAAAAAGATATCCCGCTTTTGCTGTTTGTTTCTGTCCAAACAAATCAAAGCTGTACGCGAGGTCGCCGCCGGCCGTATAGATATAATCGCTCAGGCTCTGAAATATGCGGCTTCCGCTTTCCTGTGCCAACGTGTTCGAGATCAGCAATCGGTATGGGTCGTTGCTTCCGGCTTCTCGGGTGTACTGAATGCGCCGTTGGTCGGGAGTATAGCCGTCAAGAATATTGAAGGATCCATACCACCTGAACTTAAGCGGCTTTGCTAAACTGTGCTCGCCCATTAACTGGCCCGTAAAAAAGGTATTCTGCCGGAAGACGAATTCGGAACCTCTTACGTCGGCATTGATGGCATCGTTGATTCCACCGCGGATTATCGTCGCGTTCGAACCATTAACATTCACGATTGATTTTGCAGAAATCTTGTTGAGTGAATTGAGCTGAACCGTTAAGCTTGCCATAGCGCCGGCATTTACCTGCTTTGCATAGCGATCATCATCGTATCGGTTCAGGCGGCTGAATACCTCCCCTTCCAAACTCTGCTCCTGATTCACCATCTGTACGTACCGATTGGATTGGTTGTAGACGATCCCCAACATACCGCCGGCCTTTTTTCCGAACAACTGCGTGCTGAATCCACCGTTCGCCTGAAGGGATAGATTCGGCAGCACCGATTCCCGCTCTGCCTTCCAGATATTCGGCAACTGCTTCCCGATTTCTGTTTTTTCTGCGGGCGTCAATGCATCGAATCCGGATTTGGTGGTATAGGATTTCGGCAAACCTCTTGAGCCATCGTCGATACCCAACCAGTCGAGCTTTCCGCCCGGCACTGCATAAAAGTCTTTGCCGATGGTTTGAAAATTAAAACCGGAACCAACCTGTATGTTCAAAAAATTGGAAAGGGGAATGTCCTTTGTATTAACCTGCACGAGGCCTCCCGCCCATTCTCCGGGAAGTTCAGGAACAAAGGCTTTGTTGATGATGATATTATCGATCATCGACGCGGGAATCATATCAAAGGAAAATGTCTTGCGGTCGGGTTCGGTACTGGTCAGCAGCAGTCCGTTGAGCATGGCCTGGTTGTAACGATCGGCGAGTCCGCGTACGACCAGAAATTTACCGTCCTGCAAACTCGCTCCGGGCGTGCGTTTCAAAACATCCCCCGTGGTGCGGTCCGGAGATCTCCGGATGCTTTCCGCAGAAATTACCGAAGCAACGGTATTGGTGTTTTTCTGAAAGGCAATAACAGCGGAAACGGTTTCCCGTCTTGCCGTGGGGCGTGCCGCGGTAACCGTCACGGTTTCAAGATTCCGGGAAACCACGGTCAACACAACGTTTAGTTCGGTAACTTTCCCTTCTTCAACCAGTATATCCGATACAACCCGGGATTCAAACCCCACAGCGGAAAATTCTATTTGGTATTTTTTCCCCGTAGGAACGGTTAACAGATAACGACCGTCGATATCCGAAGAAACGCCACCGGATGCATTCCGGATTTTCACCGAAACACCGGAGAGCGGCTCGTTCTTTTCATTGAAAATTTGTCCGGAGATCCGGCCGGTCTGTGAATACCCTACAATTGTTATAATCATCAGCAGGGGAATCAGTAGTTGCGTTAACCTCACCATGGATAGTTTTATTTGGCCGCAAAACTATCCCCCCGGTATTACCAACAGGTTAAGGGAAGATTATGTCAATGTTAATTCCGATTAAGGAGAAGTGCTTACCATCATGGCGTGCCGGCAGGCGGAAGGCGATTCGTCTCCAATGACCTATTGTATTGTTCTACAGCGTTTTACCATGGGCCAAAACATATTTTGAGTTTCTGTGTTATGCGTATTACTTCAATGTTAAGTAATTATTAACTCTCCCGTCCGGCGGACGTCGACGGGGATTGAAGGCTAATTTTGCGACCAAATATGACTGTATATGGCCCTCAACTCGATTATGAAGTTCTTTATGCCGAAGGATAAGGTGTTTTACTCCCTTTTCGAACAGGTGGCAGACAACGTAGAAAGGATGGGAGCACTGCTGAAAGATGTGGTAGCGGAACCTTCCTTCGATAAAAGAACCGGTCTTATTGCGCAAATCGAGGATCTCGAACACGTAAACGACGATTTCACCCACAAGATCTTCACCGAACTCGGACGCAACTTTATTACGCCGTTCGACCGCGAAGACATCCACTATCTGGCTTCCGCGCTCGATGATATTGCCGATTATATCTATTCTTCCGCCAAAAAAATCAATTTCTACAAAGTAAACCCCAACGAACAGGGAATCGTGAAAATGGCAGACCTGATTGAACAGGGTGTGATCCAGATCCGCAACGCCGTTGTGGAACTTCGGAACATGAAGAACATGCGTCAGATCACCGATGCATTGGTAAAAGTTAACAGCATTGAAAATCAGGCCGACGATATTTTTGATCTCAGCATCGACCGTTTGTTTGAAATGGAACCCGATGCGAAGGAGGTGATCAAGAAGAGAGAGATCTACCAGGCCATGGAAACCGTGACCGACAAATGCGAAGACGCAGCCAATGTAATCGAGTCGATTATTATTAAATACGCATAATCTTAAGTATGCTTTTTTTCCTGATCGTAATCATCGTTCTTGCGGTAATCTTCGACCTGATCAACGGTTTCCACGATGCCGCAAACTCCATAGCTACCATCGTTTCAACCAAGGTGCTGACGCCTTTTCAGGCCGTTCTATGGGCGGCCTTCTTTAATGTGGTCGCCTATTTCGTATTCGATCTTAACGTAGCCGACACCGTTGCCAAAACGGTTAAAACCAGCAGTATCAACCTGGATGTGATCTTCGCCGGACTGGTAGCCGCCATTGCCTGGAACCTGCTCACCTGGTGGTTCGGCATTCCGTCCAGTTCCTCCCACACCCTGATCGGCGGTTTCGCGGGTGCCGCCATTGCGCACGCCGGCAGTATCACCGTGGTAGCGCAGGATAAGATACTGCAGATTTTCGCCTTCATATTCATCGCTCCCTTTATCGGGATGCTCATGGCCTATATCATTACCGTCATCATCATCAATATCTGCCGGAAGGCCAACCCCTACCGCGCCGATAAATGGTTCAAACGCCTTCAGCTGGTGTCTTCAGCACTTTTCAGCGTGGGACACGGGGGTAACGACTCTCAAAAGGTAATGGGTATCATCGCAGCGGCCCTGCTGGTATATTCGGCCAACGTAACCGCTGCGGGCGGCGAAATTCCGCACTGGGCCATGGTTCAGCAAACCATCGACGCTACCGGAAGAGCCAAGATCGCCCATATCCCCAGCTGGGTGCCCATCGTCTGTTATACCGCAATCGGTATGGGAACCATGATGGGCGGCTGGAAGATTGTGAAAACCATGGGCTCCCGGATTACAAAAGTTACGCCTCTGGAAGGCGTAAGCGCCGAAACCGCCGGTGCCTTCACACTCTTCATCACCGAAAAACTGGGCATTCCGGTTAGTACCACCCATACCATCACCGGTTCAATTATCGGTGTGGGGCTTACCAAAAGGGTATCCGCGGTTCGCTGGGGGGTGACCATCAACCTGCTCTGGGCCTGGATATTAACCATCCCCGTATCGGCCCTGCTGGCCGCTCTGGTATACTACGTGGTGGTGCTCGTCAAATAATTCTATTCTGCAACGTTTGCATAAAATAAACCCGCAGCTATTTGCCTGCGGGTTTATTTATTATGCAATTATGTTGTTATTTTGGTGGCGCTTATCCAAATAACAACCGATTTAATGAAAGGAATTATTCTTGCCGGAGGCTCCGGAACGCGTCTCCACCCAATTACCTACGCCATCAGTAAGCAGATCATGCCGGTATACGATAAACCCATGATCTACTATCCTCTTTCCACCCTGATGATGACCGGAATCCGGGAAATTCTGATCATTTCTACCCCGCAGGACCTGCCGCTGTTCAAAAAACTGCTGGGCAGCGGCGAACAGCTGGGCCTCAAACTCGAATACGCCGAACAGCCCGTTCCCAACGGTCTGGCCCAGGCCTTCGTTATCGGCGAATCCTTTATCGGCAACGACAGTGTAGCCCTCGTGCTGGGCGATAACATATTTTACGGTGTAGGTCTCGGCGAACAACTCGCCAATAACACCAACCCCGACGGGGGCATCGTGTACGCCTATCACGTCAGCGACCCCGAACGATACGGCGTGGTGGAATTCGACCAAAACAACAATGTGGTTTCCATCGAAGAAAAACCCGCCAAACCCAAAAGCAACTACGCCGTTCCCGGCCTCTATTTCTACGACAACAACGTCGTTGAAATTGCCAAAAGCCTCAAACCCTCCGCCCGCGGAGAATACGAAATTACCGATGTCAACAAGGCCTATCTCGAAAAAGGCAAACTCAGGGTGTCGGTAATGGACCGCGGTACCGCCTGGCTGGATACGGGAACGTTCGACTCCCTCATGCAGGCCTCCCTCTTTGTTCAGGTCATCGAAAAACGCCAGGGCATCAAGATCGCCTGTATCGAAGAAATCGCCTACCGCAAAGGCTTTATCAGTGCCGAACAACTCGAAAATATTGCCCAACCCCTGCTGAAAAGCGGCTATGGTCAATACCTCATTAACTTAATATCAAAACCATAATACCATTACATGCCTAAGATTTTAGTAACCGGAGGATGCGGCTATATCGGAGCCCACACCATCGTTGACCTGATCGAACATGGGTACGATGTGATTTCCGTCGACAATAATTCGAGGTCGACCATGCGTATACTGGAAGGTGCGGAAAAGATTGTTGGTCACGAAATCAAGAATTATAAAGTTGACCTGTGCAACTTCGATGATACAAGGGCAATTTTTCAGGAAAATGAAGATATAATCGGAATCATTCACTTCGCGGCCTATAAAGCCGTGGGCGAGTCGGTAGAACAACCGCTGATGTATTTCGAAAACAACCTGGTTTCTCTGATCAACCTGCTGAAATGCGTTCAGGAGTTCGAAGTTCCCTACTTCGTGTTCTCTTCTTCCTGCACCGTTTACGGCAACCCCGATGTCATCCCGGTTACCGAAAGCACTCCGCCGAAACCGGCAGAGTCGCCCTACGGCTACACCAAACAAATGGGAGAACAGATCATCAACGAATTTGCCAAGGCAAGCAATACCCAATGCGTTCTGCTGCGCTATTTCAACCCCGTTGGCGCCCACCCTTCAACACTGATCGGAGAACTTCCGGTGGGTCGGCCCAACAACCTCGTTCCGGCAATTACCCAAACCGCAATCGGCAAACTCCCGCAACTGCAGGTATTTGGTGCCGACTACGATACCCGCGACGGATCCTGCCTGCGCGACTTCATCCACGTATGCGATATCGCCCATGCCCATACGCTATCGGTCGACTATCTCATCTCCGGCAAAAGTCAGCAGAGAACCGAAGTGTTTAATCTGGGCACCGGAAACGGCGTTACGGTTCTCGAAGCCATCAAGGCATTCGAAAAAGTCAGCGGCGAAAAACTCAACTACGTAATCGGCCCACGCCGCCCGGGTGATGTGATCGCGATCTACGCCAACAACGAACACGCCCGCACCTCCCTCGGCTGGGAAATCAAATACTCCCTCGACGACATGATGCTCACCGCATGGAAATGGGAACAGAAGCTGAAAGCCGACGAGCGCTTTTACAATAATCAAAACGCCGGACTGAATTAAGTTAGGCCGGGATTTATTAACTTTAAGGTTTGTCAAAACACAAACAACTCATGCTGAAATCAATCAAATCAATCGGAAACAAAGACACCCGTAGCGGCTTTGGCGATGGTATCGCCGAGCTGGGTCGCACCAACCCCAACGTTGTTGCGCTCACCGCCGATCTCGCCGGGTCGATGAAACTACAGCAATTCATCAAGGAAAACCCCGACAGGTTCATACAGGTGGGCATTGCCGAAGCCAATATGATCGGTATCGCTGCCGGTCTTACCATTGGCGGCAAAATCCCATTCACCACCACTTTCGCCAACTTCTCGACAGGACGCGTTTACGACCAGATCCGCCAATCGGTGGCCTATTCCGGTAAAAACGTCAAAATATGTGCATCGCACGCCGGCCTTACCCTCGGTGAAGACGGTGCAACCCACCAGATCCTCGAAGATATAGGCATGATGAAAATGCTCCCGGGAATGACCGTAATCGTACCCTGCGACTACGCTCAAACCAAGGCAGCTACCATCGCGATCGCCGATTACCAGGGGCCCGTATACCTCCGCTTCGGTCGTCCCTCCTGGCCAATCTTCACTACCGATATGCCCTTCGAAATCGGAAAAGCGCAAATCTTCTCCGAAGGTACCGATGTTACCCTCTTCGCCTGTGGTCACATGGTATGGAAAGCTATCGAAGCCGGCCTGATCCTCGAAGAAAAAGGCTACAGCGTGGAAGTGATCAATATCCACACCATCAAGCCGCTCGATACCGAAGCCGTGCTGAAATCACTGCGCAAAACCAAATGCGCCGTAACCGTGGAAGAACACAATATCCTGGGTGGCTTGGGCGACTCCATCGCCCAGGTGGCTGTCCGAGAATTCCCCGTTCCCATCGAATACATCGGAACAAAGGATACTTTCGGCGAAAGCGGAACCCCTAACGAACTGCTCAAGAAATACGGACTGGATACACCGTTTATCGTAGAAGCCGCCGAAAAGGTGATGAAACGTAAACAGGCCTGATCCTGCCCCAACAGATACGCATGAAAACACAGAGCCCTCCGTTCTGTGTTTTCGCTTTTCGGAGGTGCCGGATTCTTAACAATTCTGCAACCTATTAACACTTAACTTCCTGCAATAAATCGGCTGACCGGATGGACGACGATAAACTCTTACTCGAACAATTCAAGAAGCCTGAAACCAAAGAGCAGGCTTATACGGCCATTGTACGGAAATATCAGGAAAAACTCTATTGGCATATCCGCCGCATGGTTGTGGACCACGACGACGCCAACGACGTCCTCCAAAACACGTTTATCCGTGTCTGGAACGGGCTGGCCAATTTTCGCGAAGACGCCAAACTCTACACCTGGCTCTACCGGATTGCCACCAACGAATGCCTGAGCTTCCTCGAACAACAGAAAAGAAAATCGGCACTGCCGCTGGACTCGGGCGACGAAAACCTGAGCAATAAAATCAGGGCCGACAAATACTTCGATGCCGGAAAACTGGAATGGAAACTTCAGCTGGCCATTCAGCAACTGCCTGAAAAACAACGTGTCGTATTCATGCTGAGGTACTACGAGGAAATGCCTTACGAAGAAATGAGCCGGGTACTCGAAACGTCTGAGGGCTCACTTAAAGCTTCCTACCACCACGCCGTCCGGAAAATCGAGGATTTCATCCTGAATCATTAAACTTTTTAACGCCAAAGCGGTCTTATAACTGTGTTATGGAACCGAAAAACGATATAAACAACCATCCCGAGGAACGAAGTGAACTGCTCGACAGCATTTCGAAAGCGCCTGTGTATCAGGTGCCCGAAGGCTATTTCGAACATCTTCCCGAAGCCCTTACGGCAGCCGTTACGGGCGCCGGGGAACTGCCCTCCTGGCTGGAAGGACCGCTTTCGCCGCAGGCCAAGGTTCCTCCGGGATACTTCGACAACTTCCCTCAGAAAATGCTGGAGGCAGCCCGGAGATCCGAAGCACCCAAAGGCAAACTGGTTCCGCTTGTCCGCAGTTTCCGCTACGCCGCAGCGGCGGCCATCGTGGTATTCATGTTTTTGGGCCTCTGGAAGTTCCAACAGGCCTACAATACCGCTGTGCCGCTGTATGCTTCCTTCGAGAAAATCCCCGACGACGAGCTGGTTGAATATGTAGATTTACAACCGGTTGCGGGCAACGGCGACCTGGCATACACCAACTCCGGCGGAATAACCTTCTCCGAAGAAGATATTATGGCCATGCTGGAAGACTATTCCTCCCAGGAACTTGAGGAATTTCTCCGCGTCGAGGCCCCTGTTACCCTCTAAAATCAGTAGAGAATTCTAAAAAATAGTTTAGGAATGAAAAAATTATTATTTCTTTCAATAGTTTTGATCGGTTTTGCGGCAAAAAATGTTGCAAACGGGCAAAATAAAGTAGATTTGAGCAGAATTCAGGCGCTGAAAATCGCCTTTCTGACCCAAAAACTCCCACTTTCGCCCGACGAAGCCCAGAAGTTCTGGCCCGTGTACAATAAGTACGAGGCCGAAATCCGGGAGGTGAAAAAGGAGAAAAAAGGCTCCGACGATGAACTGGAACTCGATGAAAAACTGATCGCCATCCGCAAAAAGTACCGGGAAGATTTTACCAAAATCCTGGGGAAGGATAAGGCCAACAGGGTATTTACCGAGGAACGGGAATTCATCCGCTCCGTTCAGAAAGAACTCCAGGAGCGCAGAATGAGACGTCAGGGTGCGCCCGGTAAACAACGATAGATCATATCACCTTATTTAACTTGGTGTTTTTCATAGGTTAGCAACGGCCGGCTCTTTTTAGGGCAGGCCTTCTCTTTTTAACACGATGATGGGATTGGGGAATGGGTTGGGTTCGTATTCACTTGTGAATGGATTTCCTCCCTTACCTCCGGTTTCCTTTTCCTGGATTGCTTCGCCTCCGGCTCGCAATGACGAGAGGGACAACGGATTCGCCACCAGGGAAAGGAAGGACGGCGCCAACGCAAATGGGTGCGCGTTGGCGTTTGTGGGTTCGTCATGGCGAGGGGCGCCGCCGAAGCAATCCAGTAGCGTGGAATCCGGAATTCCGCGCTGCATCCGAAACAATAACCAATAAGGGATTCTTACCCAAACGTTGGCAGTTTTCCCCTAAAACAGCAGGAAAAAGGGAGATTTTGTCGTCAAATTTAATGGGACCATCGTCCACCAACTTCCATCACCTTCCGTTGCGTCGCACGGTTGTACGTTCGATTCATTGTTCATCTAGTAAGAACTTACACTGTCGCGGAGCTCCCGCTCCGTGACTTTTTTTATTTAACCCGCGCCATCGCAATGATCGGCTTCCGTTGCAGGGCCCGGTTCCAGGCATTAAAAAGGTCCAATAAAAAAAGTGGAATATTTTAGAAGCGAAACTAAAGGTCGCTCCGTTCATCTCCAAACCGCTTATCGGCTTTTTCGTTCCGGACCTCAGTTGGTACCCGTGGTAGGGTAAACCCCTCCCTTTACGTCGTGGTAAAACAGGAAGGTCCAGCCTTCCGCCTGCCCCTGCTCCCACCATAGCTGACGGAGTTCCATCGCTCTCTTTCCGTCATAGTCATATTTCGCTATGTACTTCTTCCGCATCTGATTCAGCTGGGGCGCTTCATCGCCACCAAAAAATACGATTTCGCCACCGTCAACAATCCAGAATACCTGATGAAAGGGTGAATGCCCACCGGTAACCTCGTACTTGATATAGCTGTCGATCACCCCGTTGCCGTCCAGAATTTTGACGTTGGGAGCAGTGCGTAGCACTTCCAGCTCTTCGGGAACAAAGGAAGGAAGCCCTTTTTCGAAGGCAAAGTCCAGCTCCGCCTTCTGGATATAATAGGTGGCCTGCGGAAAAGCCGTTTGGTATTCGCCGGAGTCGTCTTTATAACTAACCCCACCCGCGTGGTCCTTGTGCAGGTGGGTCATCAGAACCTTGGTAATTTCGCCGGGATTAATTCCGTTCGCCATCAGGTTATGATGCAGCTGAAGCCGCCCGTCGGCCCCCCGGAACCCCAGTCCGGCATCCAAGAGCAACACATCTTCGGACGTAATCACCACAAAAGGCTGAACTTCTACCAGCAAACTACCTACAGGACGCTCCTGCAGATTGTCGGATTCTTTATGAAAGGGAACAAACTGCTTTGTCTGATCGATAGAAAAAGAGCCTTCAGACAAGGGTATAATCTTCATTGAACGATGTTTAGTTGTTAGCGAAGCACCATCTGCCTGTCGGCATCCAAACGGATCAGAATAAACAGCAGGATGGAGAAGCTGAGCAGCGAAGTTCCGCCATAACTTACAAACGGCAAAGGAATACCGATAACCGGCGCCAAACCGATCGTCATACAGATGTTGATGGCGATATGCGCAAAGAGTATGCTGGCCACGCCATAGGCATAGACGCGGGAGAAGGTACTTCGTTGTCGTTCCGCCATGCTCACGATCCGGAACAGAAGCAGGGCATAAACCGCCAGAAATACCACACTGCCTACAAATCCAAATCCCTCCCCGATGGTACAGAAGATGAAGTCGGTACGCTGTTCCGGCACAAAATCATAACGGGTTTGGGTTCCGCCCAGGATTCCCTTCCCCATCAATCCTCCGGAACCGATCGCGATCTTGGATTGACGCACGTTATAGTTTTCTTCTGGCTTCTTCTTGCTCAAACTGGCTTCAATTTCTTCCGGCGAATTGGTGGCATAGGGGTTCTCCCTTCCGACCAGATCGAAGATCCTCTCTACCTGGTGCTTGGCGAGAACCTTGGTGAAGATGAACGGTACGCCAAAACGCTGGATGCCCACACAAATGCCCCAAACCAGGGCAACCCCGATCAGCAGACTCTTGTTGCGTTTGATCTGCCTCCGCATGAAGTAAACAGCAACCAGTGCTATGCCCGTGAGAATTAGGGCCAGCGTATTGGGTTCGATCAACAATGTTGCCACCACCAGCGCTGCAAGGGAGAAACCAATCAGCAATACGATAATGGGTAAACCTTCGCGGTACATCACCAGGAAGAAGGAAAAATAAACCAGCGCCAGCCCCGTTTCCTTCTGCGCAATACTCAGAATGGCCGGAAGCAGCACGATGGCCGCTGCAATCAACTGCGACTTGGTTTTGGTAAAATCCGTTTCTACTCTCGACAAATATTTGGCCAATGCCAGATTGGTAAACACCTTACAAAGTTCTGCCGGCTGCAGCTGGAATGCGCTGCCAAATCGGATAATCGATTCCGTTCCTTTCACTTTTGTATGAAAGGGAAACACCAGCAGCATCAGCAAAATACCGAAGGCATACCAAAGATTGGAAGTGGCGGTAAAAAACTTACTGTCGGTAAGCAGGATAAGAATGGCCAACACCAGCGAGACGCCGAAAAATACGGTCTGCCTGCTGTAATCCGTTTTGAAGGAGAGAAACCCCTGCATGATATCATCGCCATCCGAGTATTCATTGGCAAAGATGCACATAATGCCAATGACCACCAGAATGATGTAAAGCCACACCACCAGCCAGTCGACACCTTTCGATATTTCGGGATTACGCTGATACATCAGGTCTGTATTGAGTTGTGCAAAAATAAAAATGTTGTTCTTCGGGCTTGATGAAGGTTAGGGAATTGCGGGTCAGCGTTGACTCACTCGATTTTTTAGGCGTCTGTTTTTCTTTTTCGGTATCGCCGCCCTTCATCCGCTCCAGGAATTTCTTCAGCAGGGAGCTGTCGCGTGTTTGCTCCAGCCACTTGTAGGCTCGCACCGAATCGGATTTGAACTGCAGTCGTTTCAAATACCAGGGCATGAGGTTGGCCGCCGCTACTTCTTCCATCTTTTTGATTCTTTCGGGTCTTAAGGTATCGTTGAGGTATTTTTCGACCATGATGGAAGCGATCGGTCCACCCCAGGTTCCACCGTAACCCGCATTTTCAACCACCACGGCAACGGCGATTTTGGGATCCTCGCGGGGCGCAAAGCAAACGAACACCGCATTCTCCTTAAGTTCCACTACCCTGCCATCCAGAACAATCTTGTTCTGTGCGGTTCCGGTTTTCGCACACATGTTAATACCGGGTATGGCGGCCGATCTTGCCGTACCGCTGATCACCACGTCCTGCATGCCGTCCATTACGGCTTCGTAGGTGGCGTCGGAGATCTGAGTCAGCGGTTCGTGTTTTATCCGGTATCTGTTGAGCAGGGTATCGGCTTCGGTTTCGCCTTCGATACGTTCAACAATATGCGGTGTATAGTAATACCCCTTGTTGGCGATGATGCACATGGAGTTGGCGAGTTGCAGGGGAGTCACCGTCATCTTATCCTGTCCGATTCCCAGGGTGAGGTTTGTACAGGAGTTCCACGAACCACGGTATTCGCGGTTATAGGCTGCCGTATCAGGGATATTGCCGGCTGCTTCACTCGGGAGGTCTACGCCCAGCTTATGACCCAAACCGAGGGCGCTCATGTATTCGTTCCACTTGTTATAACCGTTCTTCACGTTACCGTACCGCGGGTTGTCTACCGTCATACGGTACACATGGGCAAAATAGGAGTTGCAGGAGTTGGCGATGGCCAGACGCAGGTTGGCAGCGTGGCCCACATTGCTGTGGGTACAGGCCGGCTTACCGTGTCCGCAGGCATAATAACGACCCGTACAGGGATATCCGAAACCTGGCGTAATAATGCCTTCATCGAGGGCAATCAGGGCCTGCAGGGGCTTAAAAGTGGACCCGGGAGGGTAACGACCGATGATGGCCCGGTTCAGCATGGGCGACGATACATCCTGAAACATCCGGTTATAGTTCTTCGAACGTTCACTTCCCGTCAGCAGGTTCGGGTCGAAGGTCGGTCCCGATGCCATGGCCAGGATACCACCGGTTTTTGGATCGATAGCCACCACGGCCCCCACCTTGTTGCTGATCATTTTCTCCGCCATGGCCTGAAGCTCCACATCCAGGAAGGTGTGCAGGTTCCTACCGGCAACTGCGGCCGTATCGTGACGTTTATTATCGTAGGGACCCTGGATTCTGTTTTTGTTGTCCTTGATCAGCACTTCCACCCCACGCTGTCCCATGAGCACCGACTCGTAGGAGTATTCCAGTCCGGACTTCCCGACATAGTCGCCCATACGGTAGAAATAATTGGAGCGCTTGATGGTGGCCGAGTCGGCTTCACCCACATAACCGAGCAGGTGTCCGCCCACCTTGTAGGGATAGACCCGGATCGGACGTTCCTGAAGGTCAAATCCGGTAAACTTCCAGATGTTCTCGCTGATGCGGGCGTATTGTTCCGGAGAAAGGAGTCCCTGAAAAACGGAAGGACGGTACCGTCCGTTTTTCAGAATCGCGTTCAGTATCCGCTTCTTAAATTCGGTTGTATCGATATCGAGCAGACGGCAGAGATAAAGCGTATCCGGTTTTTTGATCTGGCTTGGTGTAACCATCAGATCGTATGCCCGGGAATTGTTGAGGATGGCCCTCCCCTTCCGGTCGTAGATAATTCCGCGATCAGGATAAACGGTTTTGATGAATAGGGCATTATCCTGGGCCAGTTTTTGGTATTTGCTGGTGAGTATTTGTAAGGTAAAAAGCCTGACCGAAATGATCAGGAACATCGCCAGAAAGATCAGGCGGATAACATTACTCCTCGATTGGTTGAATACAGACATGCGCTGCTACAGTTTTTATCGCTCTAATCCTGTTCTGTTTCGTTGGTCCCGGTTTCAGGCTGTATTCGTCCGGAAGCGTTGTTTTCTGGGGAACAGCATTTCAACAATCATGATCATCAGAAAACTGACCGCCGTGGTTGCAGAAACCTTGCCTATAAAGTACAAAAAATTCCCGAATTGCAGCCATTCCAGGAACAGCAAATAAAAGTTATGGAAAAGGGTCAGCACGAACACGTAGGTGGCGTAAGGCGCCCAGCCCATGCTTTTTGCAGACGGAGAAACATAGTTAAACTCGGATGTATCCTTAGCCATCAGCAGGTTAACCATAAACGGTCGGAGATAGGCAATAAGAACACAGGCTGCGGCGTGTAGCCCCGGAGTTTTGGTATAGGCATCCAGCGAAAGGCCGAATATAAATCCAACCACGAGGATGGCAAACCGGTTCATATTGAAGGGCAGCCAGAGAATATAGAGAAAATACAGGTAGGGAACCACAAACTGATGGAGTGGCGGCACATTATTCAGCACGTAAACCTGTACAAACAGGAATACGACAAAACGGATACTATTTTTCAGCAGCTCACTCATGGGTTCCTGATAGCCGATTTTAAATTCTGTTGTTCTTCCTTATCGAGGTTTTCAATGACGTAAACGTATTGGACGTTAAAGAAATTATTTGCCGTACGAACCTTTACCGTATGGAAATTGCTTCCACTTTCGCTGTGGACCGACTCCACGGTTCCGATCAGCATGTCCGGCGGAAACTTGTCGGAGTAACGGCTGGTCACAATACTGTCGCCCTTCTGCAGTTTAACGCTTTTGGGAATTTCCCGCAGGGTCAGATAAAGCGGGTTCTTCCCATCCCATTCCACGGTGCCCGACTCACCGGTTTTCTTCACGGCGGCACTTACCTTATTGAGACGGTGCAGCAGGCTCATTACCACGGCATAGTTGGTGCTCACATCCACAACGGTACCCACAACACCCGAAGGAGAAACAACCCCCATGTCGCGTTTGATTCCCTGATTGGAACCACGGTTGATCATGATATAGTTGTTTTCGCGGGAAGTTGAATTGTCGACCACCTGTGCGGGGAAGGAGATAAAACGACGGACCAGGCCGGTACTGTCGATTTTTGCCGTATCCCTGACGAGGGTGAAGCTGGTGTCGCGAAGCTGGAAGTTGGAGCTGAGCAGATTGCGGAGACGATTATTCTCTTCGAGAAGTTCCTTGTTCTTCTGCTTGAGTTTGAAGTAAAGCTCAACGCTGTTATATTCTTCGTTAAGCCTTCCGGTAACATTGTTGGCAATACCCATAAAGGCTGCCTGATGAAACTTTCTGTACGAAAACAGTAAGGTTAGTGCAATTACCTGCAACACCAGGAAGAAGAAGAAGATCGAATATCTTCTGATGAAGAGGAAAATGTTCCGCACGACGTTTTCTTATTTTGATTAGGAAGGATTCCCCCGCCGAGGCGGGGGATCCAGCGATATATTTATTACCGCATTACAAATGGGTACTTATCGTAATGTTTTAGCGCCAGTCCGGTACCGCGAACCACACTTTTCAGCGGATCGTCGGCCACGTGCACCGGAAGTTTGATTTTTTGGCTCAGTCTTTTGTCGAGACCGCGGAGCAGGGCTCCACCACCGGTGAGGTACAAACCTCTTCTGTAGATATCGGCAGCCAACTCGGGAGGCGTAGTTTCAAGGGCTTTCAGTATCGCTTCTTCAATTTTGAAGATGCTCTTGTCGAGGGCTTCGGCGATTTCCTGATAGCTTACCATGATCTGTTTGGGGATACCGGTAACCAGGTCACGACCGTTAACGGGAAGATCATCGGGCGGGTTGTCGAGATCCTTCATAGCGGCACCGATCTGGATTTTGATCTGCTCGGCCGTTCTTTCACCAATCAACAGGCTATGGTAGCGGCGGAGCGCTTCCATGATATCCGCGGTGAATTCGTCACCGGCGATACGGATACTCTGGTCGCAAACGATACCCGCAAGCGCAATTACAGTAATACCTGTAGTACCGCCTCCGATATCAATAATCATGTTACCAACGGGCTCCTCTACATCGATACCGATACCCAGGGCAGCCGCCATAGGTTCGTGGATGAGATAAACCTCCTTGGCACCGGCCTGTTCGGCACTGTCGCGTACGGCCCTTTTCTCCACCTCGGTAATACTGGAAGGAATGCAGATCATCATTCTCCAGCTTGGTGGGAAAAGCGGCTTTTTGGGATAGATCATCTTGATCATTTCCCGAATCATCAATTCTGCAGCATTAAAGTCTGCAATCACTCCATCTTTCAGCGGACGGACGGTCCGGATGCTTTCGTGGGTTTTTTCGTGCATCATCAACGCACGTTTACCCACTGCAAGAACCGACTTGGGATTATTCCGGTCGAGCGCAACAATCGAAGGTTCGTTTACTACTATCTCGTCGTTATGAATAATCAGGGTATTTGCGGTACCCAGGTCCATCGCTATCTCCTGCGTCAGAAAATTAAATAATCCCATGTTTTCGGATATCTGAATGTTAGAAAGGAATGATGCATGCAAAATTGATGCAAATATTTCGAATATACAAAGTATCGGGAGAACTAAAATTCATAGCCGATATCTGTACGGAAATACATGCCGTCAAATTTGATGGCTTCCAGAGCTTGTCTCGACCTGGAGGCCGCATCCTGTATGGTTTTTCCGTAAGCCGTAAGCGCAAGCACACGTCCTCCGGAAGTTATTACTTCATTATTTTTTTCCTGGGTTCCGGCATGAAACAGTACAACATCTTCGGAAAACGGCCGATCGTGTCCGGATATAACGAAACCTTTTTGATAATCTCCGGGATAACCACCGCTCACCGCTACTGTTGTTACAGCAGCACGGGGATCGGTTTTAACCGAAGCTTCACCGAGCTTTTTGTTGGCAGCAGCGAGCAGGAGTTCCACCAGGTCGTTCTGGAGCCGGGGCATAACCACCTCGGTTTCCGGATCACCCATCCGACAATTGTATTCGATCACCCAGGGCTCGTTGTTCACCTTGATCAGGCCGAAGAATACAAAGCCGGTATAGTCGATATTCTCCTTGTTCAATCCGTCGATGGTAGGTTTAACGATTTTCTCTTCCACCTTCTTCATAAATGCCGCATCGGCAAAAGGCACGGGAGAAACGGCGCCCATACCGCCGGTATTCAGCCCGGTGTCGCCCACACCAATTCTCTTATAATCCTTGGCTTCGGGAAGGAGCACATAGTTTTTACCGTCGGTTAATGCGAAAACGCTCAGTTCAATACCGTCCAGGAAGGCTTCCACCACCACTTTGGCACTGGCCGAACCGAATTTCTGGTTTTTGATCATTTCCTCAAACTCGGCCAAAGCCTCGTCTCTGTCGGAACAGATCAACACACCCTTTCCCGCAGCCAGTCCATCCGCTTTGAGCACGATTGGCAAAGGATGCTGCTTCAAATATTCCACTCCTTCGGCATAATTCTCGGAAGTAAATTCCCGGTAAGAGGCGGTGGGAATATTATGTCGCTCCATGAATTTTTTGGAGAAAGCCTTGCTTCCTTCCAATTGTGCTCCGAAGGCGGAGGGACCAATAACCGGAACAGAGGCCAGCTCGGGGTCTTTTTTGAAAAAGTCGACCAATCCTTTCACCAGCGGTTCTTCGGGCCCAACCACCACAAGGCCGATGGATTCGGAGATTACCAGCGATTTAATTCCTTCGAAATCCGTAACAGCCACAGCTACATTGGTTCCACACCGGGAAGTACCTGCGTTTCCCGGGGCGATAAAGAGTTTGTCACATTTAGGGCTTTGCTTCATTTTCCAGGCCAGCGCATGTTCCCGGCCACCAGATCCTATAAGTAAAATGTTCATAATCGTAAATCAAGGCACGAAATTCGCCAAACAAGGCCATTCAGAAAACTTTTTCCTTCTTTTCTGATAAAAAACGTTCAATCCGACATTTTAGCATACGGAAAAGCCGGAATTGAGGGGAAATTGGGCATTTTTTTCGATTTTATCGCTATTTTACGCCCTGTTAAGGAATTCTAAACACCATTTTTTAAGCAACCTTGATGAATACACCTGCGGAAAAAGGCCATCCCAAGGGTCTTTACGTTCTCTTTGCTACGGAGATGTGGGAACGTTTTAACTACTATGGAATGAGAGCCATTCTGGTGCTCTTCATGACCAAAGCCCTCCTCTTCGATAAAGCATTTGCCTCAACTCTCTACGGAAGCTACACAAGCCTTGTTTACCTGACTCCACTGATCGGCGGTTTTGTAGCCGACAGATACTGGGGAAACAAAAGATCGATTATTGCCGGTGGCTTGCTGATGGCCATTGGGGAGTTCATCCTCTTTTTCTGTGGAACCTTTTACCAGACAGCCCCAGAACTATCCACCTTCCTTTTCTTCTCCGGTCTTGGTTTCATGATTACCGGCAACGGATTCTTCAAGCCAAACATCTCCAGCCTGGTTGGTCAACTCTATCCAAAAGGTGATAAGAGAATCGACCCTGCCTATACCATCTTCTATATGGGTATCAACGTGGGTGGTGCACTCGGCCCCTTCCTCTGCGGAATCGTTGGTGACACAGGGAATCCGGCTGATTTCAAGTGGGCATTTCTGGTAGCCGGTATTGGTATGCTCCTGAGCGTTGTTGTGCAAAAATTATTTCAAAAAAAATACATCGTTACTCCTGACGGAAAACCGCTGGGAGAAACTCCGGAAAATGCGCCAAAAGCCTTCTCCTCGCCGTTCTTTATTCTTGCCGGACTGGCTCTGTTAAGTGGCTTGATGATTGCCCTCCTGTATATCGACGCGAATGTATTTCCCTTCCTTACTTATCTACTCATTGCGGCAACCGTATTTATCGTAGCTGTCATCTTCTCCGATAAATCATTGGTTCACGAAGAAAAACAAAGGATCTGGGTAATCCTGATTACCGCCTTCTTTGTGATCTTCTTCTGGAGCGCGTTCGAGCAGGCCGGAGCATCTTTAACCTTCTTCGCTGAAGAGCAGACTCAACGTGATCTCGGCTTCTGGACAGTGCCCACATCCCTATTCCAATCGCTTAACTCCATCTTTGTAGTGGCTTTTGCGCCTCTTTTTGCCTGGTTGTGGCTGAAACTTGGGAAAAAAGATCCTTCTTCTCCCACCAAAATGGCTTTGGGTCTTTTCCTTCTGGCCATCGGCTATCTCTGGATTGCATTCGGTGTTAAAAACGTCGGAGCCGGAGTTAAAGTAAGCATGATCTGGCTGATCGGAATGTATGCCCTACATACATGGGGCGAACTCTGTTTGTCGCCCATCGGTCTTTCGCTGGTGAACAAACTCGCACCCGCCAAGTTCGCATCCCTCCTCATGGCTGTTTGGTTCCTGGCAAACGCTGCGGCCAACAAACTTGCCGGCGTATTGAGTGCCTTGTATCCCGACGGAAAAACAACCAGCTTCCTCGGCTACCAGATGAACAACCTTTACGACTTCTTTATGCTGTTCGTATTTATGGCGGGAATCGCTTCTCTGATCCTCTTCGTACTGACGAAACGACTTCAGAAAATGATGCACGGATTACGCTAGAAAAAAAATATCTTTATTGCGGGGCTGCCTATGGGCGGCCTCGTTCATTTAAGTTAAGTTCTGAACCATGTGGAAAAAACACCCTAAGGCGCTGCCATTTCTCTTCTTCTCCGAAATGTGGGAACGTTTCGGATACTACCTGATGATCGGGATCTTCACCCTGTATCTGAAAGATGTTAAAACCGGCTACGGAATGACCGAAGCCGAATCCGCCGACCTCTACGGCACCTTTATCGCCCTGGTATTCCTCACCCCCTTCCTCGGCGGCCTGCTGGCCGACCGATACCTGGGATACCGTAAATCGATCATTATGGGTGGTCTCATGATGGCAGCAGGTTATTGCGGTATGGCCATCCACAATATTACCGCTCTCTATATTTCCATGACCCTGGTTATCCTTGGGAATGGCTTCTTCAAGCCGAATATCTCCACCCTTCTCGGAAACGTATACTCCACTCCGCAATACCGCGACCGAAAGGATGAAGGGTACAACATCTTCTATATGGGGATCAACATCGGCGCCTTTATCTGTAATTTCTTCGGGGCCGCTCTCCAGATCATGCTGGGATGGGGGTATGCTTTCCTTGCCGCCGGTATCGGAATGCTGATCGGCGTTGCCGTATTTCTGGCCGGCACCTCACATTATAAAGCCTACGATATCAAAAAAGGCACCCGCGACGGCGACATGTCCTTTACCCGTATCGTGTTGCTGATCCTGGTTCCCGCCGTAGTTGCCGGAATTGTCGGATGGATGATTCCGGGAACCATCTTCGGCTCCGACTCCACCGATGCCTTCATCCTCGGATGTGTACCCGTTATCTATTTCTACACGTCCCTCTGGGTAAAAGCCGATAAGGAAGAAAAAGCTCCCATCGCCGCGCTCCTGTCGATCTTCGCCGTGGTTATCATGTTCTGGGCTGTGTTCAAGCAAAACGGATCCGCCCTCAACACCTGGGCCGACCGTTATACCGACCGCGGGCTTTCGGGCACCACCGAAAAACTGTTCAGCGGACTTAGCCTTTCTCAAACCGTAACGTATAAGAAGGATTCGGTTGCGCTTTACGACCACCAGTTCCGTATTCAGAAAGAAGGAAACACCATTCTTAAGGAGTTCAACTATCCTGTATATTTCCGGAATGTGCCGGCCGATAAATTACCGGAGAAAGGAAACACCATTAGTTTGTGGGCAACCAACCTCAGTCAGTCCATCAACCCTGGCTGGGTGATCATTCTTACACCGCTTGTGGTGGCGCTCTTCACCTGGCTGCGCAGAAAAAATGCAGAACCGTCGACACCCACCAAAATTGCCTGGGGATTGTTTATCTCCGGTCTGTCGGCACTGGTTATGGTAGGTGCAGCCTATGCCTGCAATAACGGGGCGGACAAAGCCAGCGTGCTCTGGTTGGTGGCCAGCTACGGAGTGATCACGGTGGGTGAGCTTTTCCTGAGCCCCATGGGGCTTTCACTGGTTTCCAAACTCAGCCCCACGCGCATCACCTCCCTGATGATGGGCGGCTGGTTCCTTTCCACGTCCATCGGAAATAAATTGTCCGGCGTACTGGCTACCATGTGGGATAAGTATGAAGACAAAGCCAATTATTTTTGGGTGAACTTCGGTTTGCTGATGATTGCCACCCTGTTCCTCGTAGCCATGTTGAAATGGCTGAACCGGGTAATGAGCGAAAAAGGCATTAAATAAATAACTTGTAGCCTCAAAGAATATCCATGTCACACCAACCGTATATTCCCGCATCCGCATCGGTGAAGGAGCTCACCGTTAAATCGGTATTGCTGGGTGCACTTTTCGGCGTCATCTTCGGAGCTGCGACCGTCTATCTGGCTCTCAAAGCCGGGCTTACTGTGAGTGCCTCCATTCCCATTGCCGTAATTGCCATCACCCTGGGACGGAAGTTCTTCAAAACAACCATTCTCGAAAACAATATCATCCAAACCACCGGAAGTGCAGGCGAAAGCGTGGCAGCCGGTGTCGCTTTTACCCTGCCGGGATTTTTGTTTCTTTCCTCCTCCGACAGCGCCCAGTATTTCAACTATCTCACCATTCTTGTGCTGGCCATCGTTGGTGGCCTTCTTGGTACACTATTGATGATTCCGTTGCGTAAGGCTTTGATCGTAAACGAACATGGCACCCTGCCGTATCCGGAAGGAACAGCCTGCGGTGAAGTATTGAAGGCCGGTGAAAAAGGAGGGGATTTTGCCAAATTTGCGTTCTGGGGATTAGGCGTAGCCTTCCTGTATGCGATCCTGCAGAAAGTCCTGCATTTTATTGCAGAAGTTCCCCAATACGTTACCGATAAGGCAAATAAATTCTTTCCTTCTGCCAAGGTCAGTGGCGAGATTACGCCGGAATACCTGGGTGTGGGTTATATCATCGGCCTTCGTATTGCCGGTATTCTTGTTGCCGGTGGCGTGCTGAGCTGGCTGGTACTGATTCCGCTTCTTTCGACGGTGGTTCCTGCGGAGACCATCGCGCTTCAGCTGGTGAAACTGGGCTATATCGGCGGACTGGAGCAATCGGGAGGGCCTGGCGGTTGGGATCCCGTAACGCGGACCTTTTCCGCATTTGAAGACGCCATCTACTACGCCTATATCCGTCAGATCGGTGCAGGTGCTGTGGCGGCCGGCGGTATCATCACCCTCATAAAAACCATCCCGACGATTGTAAAGTCGATCGGGTCGAGTATCCAATCCATCAAAAACAACCGTCTCAGCACTGAAACCGATGGTGTTCTCCGCACCGACAAAGATCTGAGTCTTAAGATTGTGGGTTGGGGAAGCGTAGGCCTGGTGTTACTCATTGCGTTGTTGCCACAGATGCCGGGCGACAGTTTCTGGCAGAAAGTGCTTACCGGCCTTCTCGTTGTAATATTCGGAGCACTGTTTGTTACCGTGTCATCGCGGATTGTAGGTTTGATTGGATCTTCCAACAACCCGATCAGTGGTATGACCATTGCCACCGTAATGGGCACCAGCCTTATCTTTCTGAGTGTAGGCTGGAGCGGCCCCAAGTTCGAGCCGCTTGTGTTGGTTGTGGGAGGAATGATCTGTATCGCCGCGGCAAATGCCGGTGCTACCTCCCAGGATCTCAAGAGCGGTTATATTGTCGGGGCGACTCCCAGAAATCAGCAGATTGCGCTGTTCATTGGTGTTATCGTGTCCGCCGTGGTAATCGGTCTTACCATCAAATTTCTAGATAAACCAACTGCCGATATGGCGGCGAAAGGGATTACCCATGCCATTGGTACGGAGAAATTTCCGGCGCCCCAGGCTACGTTGATGGCAACACTGAACAAAGGTATCCAGTCGCAATCGCTCGACTGGCAATTTATCTTCGTAGGTATCTTCCTCGCAATAGTACTTGAGCTTTGTGGAATCCAGTCACTTAGTTTTGCCGTTGGGGCTTATCTTCCGCTGGCCACTACACTGCCGATATTTGCGGGAGGCCTTGTACGGCATTTTGCGGAACGGAGAAAGCCCAGGTCAGAATCCCCTGATGAGGAGGAACTCGGAAGCGGCAATCTGTTCGCAACGGGACTTGTTGCAGGCGGCGCAGTCGCCGGCGTTGTAATTGCATTTCTTGCCGGCTCCTCCTGGGGGGAAACCTTCCTAAACGGTGTAAACATGGAAGGGGCTCTGTCGGGTGTGCTATCAAAATCCGGATACGACCTGCTGGGAACAATTTTCTTTGCCGTGCTGGCATTCATCCTTTACCGAATCGGAAAAAAATCTAACGTTAAGGCATAACTGATTTATAGCTTATCAAACTAAACCAAATGACAACTACTGAAACGAACGACATCTTTAAGTCGAAAGTGCTGGGACATCCGTCGGGATTATTTGTCTTGTTCTTCACCGAAATGTGGGAACGGTTCTCCTTTTACGGGATGAAAATTCTGTTGATTCTATTTCTGACCGCTCCGCTTACAGGATTGAACCCTGGATGGGAATGGAGCAGGGAAAATGCCCTGGCATTGATCGGCACCTACGGTTCTCTCCTGTACCTGACCCCGTTGATCGGCGGGTATGTTGCCGACAGAATTACAGGTTACCGAGTCGCCGTTGTAATCGGGTGTTTTATTATGACCCTGGGACACGCGTCCATGGCATTGGAAACCAAGGGAACCTTCTATCTGGGTTTGGCACTGCTGGTAATCGGCACGGGGTTTTTCAAACCCAATATCACCTCTATCATTTCAGAAATGTACAAGGGGCGCGATGATAAGAAAGATGGCGCCTACACCATATTCTACATGGGGGTAAACGCAGGGGCATTTTTTGGCATGATGCTTTGCGGCTACCTCGCAGAAAACTTCGGTTGGAGCTGGGGCTTTGGTCTCGCCGGTATTTTCATGATGCTGGGTTGTCTTCAGTTCTGGTTGGCGAAACCAATTTTCGGAGAAATCGGAGGTAAGCCCTCCCAGGAAAAACGAGCTAAAATGGAACTCGATCCCATCACAGGAGAAGTCGATTCCGATAAAAGAAACCCCTTCCAGATCCTCGATTATTTGCTCATCGCCATTGCAGCAATTGGAGGCCTTCTTTATCTCTTCAATGACCCCCTGGAGAAAATTGAAAACATTAACCTGCTTCCGTTTACCGTAGGCAACCTTACCGGAACCAATTTTATCGTCCTCGTTGCCGTTGCACTCTTTCTGGTCCTTCTGATCATAAGAATAGTAAGATACTCTCCGATTGTTCGCGACCGGATTATCGCCGTATGTTTCTGCGGATTGTTTACGGTATTTTTCTTTATGGCGTTTGAACAGTCCCTGGGATCCATGACCATTTTTGCCGACCAGTATACCAACCGTAATCTGGATGGATCTGCGGCAATGATATTCAAAGTCGTGGATGCCCTGCTAACGACAGTTCCGCTTATCATCATTACCTGGGTACTGTTCAAACTGTTTGGACAAACCTTTTCACGTATCAGTGTTTCAAACATTTTCCTCGGACTGGCCTTTGTGGGAATCTGGGGCCTGGTATTGTTTCGATTGTACAATAAATTCTCTGAAGAAGGCAGTACCGTGGATGCATCCTGGTTCGGTATCCTGAACTCCTTCTTCATTATCTCCCTTGCACCGATGTTCTCCAAATGGTGGGAAAGCAAATACAATCCTACTGCCGGACAGAAATACGGTATCGGACTGATTCTTCTCGGTATTGGTTTCGGGATTCTGGCATTCGGTGCATGGGGAATTCCGCAGGGCGCGAAAACTGCATCCGTAAGCATGATCTTCCTCATTCTGGCTTACCTCTTCCATACCATGGGAGAACTCTGCCTCTCTCCGCTGGGTCTGTCTTATGTAAGTAAGCTGGTTCCCGCCCGGATGATCGGGTTTATGTTCGGTGTTTGGTATCTGGCCATTGCCGTAGGGCAGAAAGCCGCGGGTACCATGGGGGGAATGATCGACAAAATCTCCCAGGAATATTCCATCGGCGTATTCTTCCTGATTTTTACACTGGTTCCCGCCGGTATCGGTGTTATTGCCATACTGCTGAGCCCCTTCCTGAAGAAACTCATGCACGGAATCCGTTAAGCCATTCACCATATTCATAGAAAGGCCCCGCCATTGGTGGGGCCTTTGGTTTTATTACAAACCGCCATCAATAACTATATTAAGCCCAGAGGCTCGTATTTCGCTCCAAGAATCGCCTCGCTGTCTACCCCCAGCCATTTGGCCAATACGGTGGCGTAGACCTGCTTAAAGTCGATTTTATACTGAAGATCTCCATCCTTAAGATCGTTGAGATCCGGCAACCCGTTCACCAGGCCTTTCTTCCGCAAAGCTCCGCTTACAAAAAAATATATTGTTCGCCGTACCGTGATCGGTACCTCCGCCCGCATTCTGCTTCACCCTTCTCCCGAATTCGGAAAACGACATGAGCAAAACATCCTCAAACCGGCCATTGGCTTTGAGATCCTTCACAAAAGCGGAAACAGCATGCCAGAACAAACTCATTTTTTCGCGCAGCTGTGCTTCCGAATGAACCATATGGTTCATCCAGGCCAGGGTAAGATTTTTTATGGCGCCCCGGTGCATTGCCTGCAACTGACGGCGTTGCGCTACGGCCTCCTTTTCCTGTTCTGCATTCATCTGCTCTCCCCGTGTTCGGTTAGCCGCAACCGTGGCTATGAGGCGTTGCAATTCATCCTCGATTATTTCCAGGGAAGCTGGATCCTTACCTGAAGATTCGAATAGGCTCTTAAGGTAGTAATCTGGAGAGGCCGTGCGTAGCTTATGGGCATGCCCCGCAGAGGGACCAAACCCTGCCCGCCATAAAAGGTGTTGATTCTTTCGCTGGTTAGTAACGGCCATATGGAAGTGTATCGCTTATGATATAGGATGAAATAAACAGGACATGGTTTAACGGACATAAAAAAATCCCCGGTTTAAGCCCGGGGATTTTTTGATATAAATATTATTAAAATATGTAAAGTCCTCAGCTGATTTTGGTATCGCCGAAATAACGGTGGAGTACAGCCGGGAGATGAATACCGTCTTCACGTTGGTTGTTCTCGATCAGGCAGGCCAGAATTCTCGGAAGCGCGAGTGAACTGCCGTTCAGCGAGTGAAGGAGATGGATTTTTCCGGCTTCATCCTTAAAGCGGGCTTTAAGACGGTTGGTTTGGAAGGTCTCGAAGTTCGAAACAGAACTAACTTCCAGCCAGCGTTGCTGTGCGGCACTATACACCTCAAAATCGTAGGTAAGCGCAGAAGAGAAGCTCATATCGCCACCGCACAAACGCAGCAGACGGTAGGGCAGTTCCAGACTCTGAAGCAGCCGCTCCACATGTTCCACCATTTCTTCCAGCACCTGATAGCTTTTTTCCGGATGAACCAGCTGTACGATCTCAACCTTGTCGAACTGATGCAGGCGATTCAAGCCTCTTACATCCTTACCGAAGCTGCCCGCTTCGCGACGGAAACAGGGGGTGTAACCGGTGAGCTTAACCGGAAGATCCGATTCCTTCAGGATCTCATCGCGGTAAATATTGGTCAGCGGCACTTCGGAAGTGGGGATCAGATAGAAATTATCTGCTGTCACATGGTACATCTGTCCTTCCTTGTCCGGAAGCTGGGTGGTTCCGAACGCAGAAGCTTCGTTTACCAGAAGGGGTGGTTGATATTCGGTATAGCCCGCGTTGGTATTGTAATCCAGGAAATATTGCACCAGTGCACGCTGAAGTTTGGCCCCCCGGTTTTTGTAAACGGGGAATCCGCGACCGGTGAGTTTGGATCCGGTTTCAAAATCGATCAGATCGTATTTCACGATCAGGTCCCAGTGCGCCTGCGCATCGGCCGGGAGGTGGGCTTCGGGGCCACCGCTTCTTACCACGACGTTGTCTTCCGCTGCTTTTCCGGGAGGAACGAGGTCAGAAGGGATGTTGGGAAGTTTCAACAGAAGTTCCTGCTGAAGCTTCTCCGCTTCCTGGAGTTGTTCGGAAATAGGGGTCAGCGACGATTTCAGGGTAGCGACTTCCTGTTTCTTTTCTTCTGCCGCGGATTTTTCACCCCGGGCCATCAACCCGCCGATTTCTTTTGAAATGCTGTTCACGCGCGATTGCGCCGCATCGAAATCCGCCTGTAGCTTTCTTCTTCTTTCGTCGAGTGCCAAAACTTCATCAATGAGATTCAGTTCCGGGAAATGTTTCACGGCCAGACGTTCCCTGACCCAGTCCGGTTGTTGCCGGATGATCGCTAACTGTAGCATGTTGCCCTGTTTTCCACAAAGATACAGGAACCTTGTTACCTTTGTTGCCTAACTTAACAGATTACATGAATCCAAACGACGATATACAACAGCGCTGGTGGGATCTTGAAGCGAAGCTGGTAGAGCGCTTCGGCAAGAAACCCGATATGGAAAGCATCCTTTTTCTGATCGGCATCCAGGAGAGCGGACAGGTCAAAACCAAGTTTTCAAAGGAACAAAAACAGGACCTCATGCACGTTGCCGTATGCACACTGCTTGCGCAGAGCGGTTATTTTGAGAAAATGGGCAACGATGCCGATGGCTGGCCCCATTTCCGTCAGCTCAAAGAGGTTCCAACCATGTCGCTTCCCGAACAGGAAAATTTCCTGAAAGATCACGTTTTACTATATTTCCAGAACAATGATTTCTGATATGCCATACCGTAAGTTTCTCGTTGCCTTACTGATCAGCTCCTTTGCTTTTTTAACCGCTGAAGCCGCCAAACCGCCCAAAGTCCGTAAAAAAGACCGGAAGAAAGATATTGAAATGGTGACTTCGCTGGGAACCATCCGATTACGTCTTTCGGACAGCACGCCACAGCATCGCGACAATTTTATCCGTTTGGTAAAGACTCAATTTTACGATGGCATCCGGTTTCACCGTGTTATCGAGAAGTTCATGATCCAGGCGGGAGATGCCGATACCAAAACCTGGCCCAAGGGAGCTCCGGAAAAATATACCATTCCCGCCGAATTTGTACCCGGCCTGTTCCATCATAAGGGTGCACTTGCGGCTGCCCGTGAGGGGGATAACGTAAACCCCACCCGAGCCAGCTCCGGCACCCAGTTCTATATTGTGCAGGGCAAGCCCTTTACCGATGCGCAGTTGGACACGATGGAGAACCGATACGTAAAAGCCAAAATACCCGTCGATCAACGCGAAACCTATAAAACGCTGGGCGGTTCTCCGCATCTGGACCGCAATTACACCGTTTTTGGGAGAGTTATCAGCGGACTTGAAGTGGTGGACGCGATTGCCGCGGTAAAAACAACGGGAAGAGCGGGTAACGATGTACCTGTTGAACCGGTGTTTATCAAATCGGTAAAGCTGGTAAAAAGAAAATAGCGGCTAAATACTGCCTTTCAAAATTATTGAAGTAAGATCGGGCGTTTCGCTTCCGCCTTTGTTTTCGAGTGTTACCGCAAACGCCTGAACTTTTTCGACATTGTTCATCCGGATTACCAACTCGCGGTTCTCCATATCGAAAACGCCGGCGTTGATGGGCTTGTCGTTCTCGAAGGCCCAAAGCTGATATTGATACCCATCCGGCGCCCTGCGCAGTTTGTGAACCAGAACGTATACCTCACCGGAGATCACATTCCAGTACACCGTAGCCTTTGCATCCTGCTGACTGCCCACGGGATGCAGTTGCACGGGCTTCATACCCGGGTTACGGAGCAGTTTCAGTTTATTCTCGAGTACTTCTACCCTTTTTAGGGTTTCCTGGTTTTCGGTAATCAGCAGCGATTGTTCCTGACGCAGCGAACGGTATTCCGTATAGAAATAAACGTTCAGAATGGCGCTGGCGATCAGCAATATGACCACGATAACGGACAGCCAACCGATGGTTGCCGGTGGGGTATTTTTGTTATTGCCTTTCGAAGCTGCCATTCAGTAATTTGTTTGTGGGGTGCCCGACCCTGCTTTATTGCGAAGCGCGGGCACCGAAATTATGCGATAATACGCTGCAGAACCTTTCCCAATTTACGCAAATCGTGGCAAAGCTGTTGCCGAAAACGAAGAAAGTGGCCGAAGCCACTTTCAATAGGTAAAAACAATATGTTGATGTTATTAAGCTACGATCGCCTGATAACCTGCAGCGTCGAGAAGAGCTTCTACTTCTGAAGGATCGTTAACGGTCATTTTGATCATCCATCCTTCTCCGTAGGGATCAGAGTTCACCAGTTCGGGCGCATCGGCCAGAGCAGGGTTCACTTCGGTGATGGTTCCCGCAACAGGCAGGAAAAGATCACTTACGGTTTTCACCGCTTCAACGGTTCCGAAAACTTCGTTGGCAGCCAGGGATTGGCCTACTGTTTCGATTTCAACATAAACAATATCGCCAAGCTCGCCCTGGGCGAATTCGGTAATACCAACAGTGGCAGTGTTGCCTTCCAGACGGATCCACTCGTGATCTTTGGTGTATTTCAGGTTATCCGGAAAATTCATGATGTGTTTTTTTAATGTTGCAAATATCCGTAAATCCTAAGCAACTACAAAAACCTAAATCCCCCGGCGTGATAAAAAAAATCCGACGATTCCCGGGACGAATTCACGATCGTTTGCGTTGGTATTAATTAACCTGCATTTTGGCTGAATAAACTATCTTTAGCTTTAAGCACCAACTACAAAACATGTTCCGTCACTTTTATCTTGCTGCGTTCTGGACGCTGCTGACCGTGATTTTATTGTGTGTTCCGGGAAATGATCTTCCAAAGGTGAGAACCATCTCCATACCGCAATTCGACAAGTTCGTACATATCGTGCTGTTCGGGGCTTTTCAGCTGTTCTGGACGATACCTTTTGCGCTGAAACAACAGCTCCCGCGGTTTCGTAAAACCAACCTCCTCTTTCTTACCCTGTCCGTTCTACTTGGCGTGCTCATGGAATTTGTTCAGCGCGATTTTGTACCGCTGCGCAGTTTTGATGTGATGGACATTATTTCCGACTCGATCGGGGCCTTTGTTGGCTTCCTGATTTCGGGGAGAATAGGCGTAAAAAGGGCGAAAAATAAAAAAGCCCCTGTAGAAACAGGGGCTCTTAACCAAAACTAACTGCTTATGAGAAAAATGTAACTGTTAACTGTTATTGTTCTTAACTGTATAATGCAAAACTAAGACCATTGTTCAAATCCTCACGTTAAGAAAACTATAAAGACTCTTAAAAGTTACATAAAAAATCCGGATTTTCCTAATTCCGGACCCGGTTTTTCGCCCCCCGGGTCTTGTTTCAGCGGCCTTTTTTTCGAACGAACCGGTAGGATTGTTGGTGTCAACTGAGAATCAGCAGGATATAAAAAAACAGGTTTCTGCCGGAGCAGAAACCTGATGTAAGTTCCGGGAACGTGATGGTTTGGGGGTTAGGTCCGAAATAGGGGGAATTTCTTTCCTTATTATTCCCGGATTGGGGAAGCGGCCTAGTTCACAGTCAGGAAACTGGCCGAATAAAATCTTTTGGCACCGGATTTCCAACTCACCTTAACGGTGCATTCTCCTTTCGCCATAATGGACTTGTCGATTTTCTGAAGCCCTTCCTCGTCGACGGATAACGGAATTCTTCTATCGTTCCTCAGATCGGACGGATAGAAGAACCAAACTTCTCCTGATGGACGTTCCTTTTTTCCATCATAGTGGGGGAGTTGGAGAGTTACCGTTTCCTCGTCCTGGAAGAGTTCCATACGGTTTGTTCGGTTCATTTTTTACGTTTTTATTTGGGGGTCTAACGATCTATCACAAATACATAGTTACAAGTTTTTATTGGTTAATGCACGTCCCGCCCGACTTTTCAGCCATTCGGAGCCTTCCGGACAGGATGTAGCCCACGATGGCATCCTTCCGGCGAAAACCATACCGGTGCAGGCTCCTGCTTTTCCGACACTCAAATTCCGTTAAAAATCAATGGATTAAACCTGGTTCGAATCGGAAAAGGGCCGATTCGGGCAAATCCGACCCAATATATCGCGTAACAATAACACGTAAAATGACTTTTATCATACCGGAACATGATTTTTATCATGTTTCCGTGGGAAGAAAATTCCTGGGGGAAAAATTTAACCGATGATCGGCCTTCGGGACGCTTCGGGACGCTGAAGTACAACACAAGAAAAGCCGGGCAGCGACTGCATAAAAAGCTGCCTCCGGCATTCTGCCGGATTAATCGTGGAGATTGGCCGCCTTCAGTAGGATGTCGGGCTTAAGGATCTGAATCCTTCTTCCGTCAAGTTCGATGATTCCCTCCCTTCTGAACTCGGAAAGCAGCCGGATGATGGATTCGGTGGCCGTGCCCACCAGACTGGCAATTTCCTCGCGGGAAAGGCGAACATTCAGCGTTGAACCATCGCCCTCGTAACCATAGGTTTCGCGTATGAACAGAAGTGCTTCGGCAAGACGTTCGCGTACGGGCTTCTGCGCAAGATGGGTGAGTTTCTGTTCGGCACGTTGCAGTTCGTCGGAGAGCAGACGCATCACCTCGAAGGAAAGATTGACATCCTTACGCAGGAGCGACAAAAATAAGTCGCGGGGAATAAAGCAGCAGGACGCATCTTCCAAAGCGATGGCCGATGTTGTATAACGCTCGCCGCTCAGCATAGCCCTGTAGCCGAGGATGTCACCGCCGCGCAGCAAACGTACAATCTGCTCGCGTCCATCCTCTCCGGTTTGGGAAATTTTGATCTTTCCGGTATTTATACAGTAAACGCCCAGGGGATGAGAACCTTCGGCAAATAAGGTCTGCCCCTTTTTGTAATAAATGCAGTCCTTCTGCCTGTTGATAATCTCAATGTGACCGGATTCCGCCTTGCACAGTACGGAATGAAATCGATGCGCACAATGCTGACAATCACTGATAGTCCCTAAACACTTCATACCGGACAAAGGTAATCATTTCAGCTTTGCAAGCCGAATAGGACAAATTAGCGCTTTCCGGCATTTTTTACCTATATTTGCCGGAATCTACGCTGTCAGTATGAGAACCACTAAAGAACAGATCGAGAAGGTAATTCCGCTGGTCTCCCTCGATGAAATGCGAACCCGACCCGGCCAAAGTACCAACCATTTTGAAATCAGCCCTCTGGACGATTTTGTAATGCAGATGGAAACATTTGCAAAACCTCATCGCCACGATTTCTACATGCTGCTCCTGATCACAGGTGGCAGCGGCAAGCACGATATCGATTTCAAAACCTATGAAATGCATGCCGATATGGTGTACTTTACGTACCCCGGGCAAATCCATGCGTGGAAGGAATTGAATAACCTTACGGGTTACGTTCTTTTCTTCACCTCCGAATTTTTTACCCTTCGCTATAACAGCAATAACCTTTTTGAATTTCCCTTCTTCAATTACAATCAGCACCTGCCCTACCTGGATCTTGAAGAAGCGCAACGGAGCCAGTTCGCCTACCTGTTTCAAAAAATGCTTGACGAACATTCCGGCCGGTTTTCCGACAAGGAAAAGATTCTCAAATCCTATCTTAACATACTACTCATCGAAATCAACAGAAGCTATATCCCGCTTACCGATCAGGTGGCCGATAAACACAGCCAGATGATTGTTCAGAAGTTCGAACACCTGATCAATGAAAAGTTCAAAGTAATGAAAGGAGTCAAGGATTATGCGGGAAGGCTCTGTATTACCCCCAACTACCTCAATGCCGTTTGCACCAAGGTAACGGGCAAATCGGCGGGTGAGCATATCCGTGAGCGGATCATGCTGGAAGCCAAACGTCTGCTGCTACACTCCGACAACACCGTGAGTGAAATTGCCGGGGAACTGAACTTCGATGACAACTCCTATTTCTGTCGCTTCTTCAAGAAATACGCTCAGGTAACACCGGAACAATTCCGTAAGGTTCATCATCGGCGGGTAAGCCCATAAAAAAACCGGCCGAAGCCGGTTTGATATCGTTTGCGCCAGGATTATCGAGCCATAAATACCGTGTAGGTTTCTGTGAAAAACCCGACACCGGTGTAGCCCAGCTGCATTTCCAATACCAGGGTTTGGTTGCAGATCGAGAAGGTCCCGATGCGGCCGGCATAAGGCTGTACGGCAAAAGTGTAGCCCGAATAATCGGCGTCGAGTATACCGCCGTCGCTTCCCGCCACAGAAGCTTTCGGCACTACAGCTACGGTTCTGTTTTCCGGATCCGACCAGTCGAGATCAAACAGCAGCGATTCCCAGCCGGCATCGAAAATATTGGTCACCCGTATCCTGCAACTGGTTTCACCGGTTGACGTTACATTGGAAATGGTTGTTTCGTAGGGCCCGTACACCGAACCTCCGAAATTGTCTTTCGTATTGGCATAGGTTCCCAGAAGTTCGTTAATGTTGAAATTCGTTTCGTAGCAGGGCTTGCGGAGAATAACTGTAAAAGCGGTATCAAATTCTTCGGCGATACGTACATCAGCAGACACGAGGGTGAGTACCAGCGTATCGATACGGCCGGATGCATAGATGGCCGGATCGCCCTTGATCCGTATCGATCCGAGCACCTCCCCTGCAGGAATGGATCCGGACAGTCCGGATACCAGTATGTATTCTGTACCCTCAACAGCACCGGTGGGTGAACTTACCTTAACCGTAAAGGCGGTTGCCGTTGATCGGGGTGTGGTTAAGCCTACTTTAACTTCGAAAGGAGGCTCTTCAGCGGAAATCACATCGTAAAAAGCCTTACCACCCGGAGCAAAATGAATCATTTCATCCGGAATTTTCTGCAGATCCGGTTTCGAACAACCGGTAATAAGAATCAGCACCAGGCAGAGTGCCGACAATTGGGCCAGAGTGTTTTTCATGGTTTGCTTAGTTCTTTATGTAACCGAAATTCTGTTCTGTTCGTTTATTGGCCTGAGTTTCGCGCAGGGGAAGCGGCAGCACCATTCTGAAGTTGGATGCGGGCAGCGTGCGCCAGTTGGGGCTGTCTACATCATCTTCGTCACGCTCTACGGATAGTCCATTACGTTTGATATCATCAAAACGGAACCCTTCGAACGGAAGTTCGAGGAAACGCTCAAACAAAATGGCATCGAGAAGTTCATCCTTCCCGGCAAAGGGTTCGTTGGTATATCCGGCGATACGCTTGGAACGAAGGAGGTTCAGATCATCGGCCGCCAGTTGCAGCGCAGCGTTGGTTCCGATCTGCGCATTGGCTTCGGCGCGGATCAGATACATTTCGGCGATGCGCATCACTTTCGCATCCACTACCCTACCACCGCGGGAAGATTCAAAAAATTTGTTGATATAGAAATCGCCGTTATTATCGTAATCGAAATACGACCAGAAGCGGATATCGTTTACAAAATCGTAGGAATAGAGCAATTTGTTTGAAGGGCTGAAATAGATATTGGCTCCACTTTGGGTGGTCCAGAGCTCGCCGATATCCGGACGGTTGGTGTACCGGATCCGGAACAGGGTTTCGGCCGTTCCGGCATCGGTCCAGATGGCTTTGAAACTATTGCCCGTGGCAAGAGATTTAACATTGGCGGCAATAACATCCCCCGCATACTTTACCGCATTCGCCCAGTCGTGTTTATAGAGAGCCACCCTTGCGCGGAAACCGGCAAGGTTAACGGGATTGATAACGGTATCGGAGAAGGTCTGTGCCCCCGCGGCATTGAAGAGAGCTTCAGCGGCATTGAAATCTGCTTCAATCAGTTCGAGTGTACGGCTTACCGTTTCCCGGGGCTGCTGTGCGTACAGATCAGATTTCAGCATATACGATACGCCGAGAGGTTCGCCGGCATCGTATTTTTTTGCATAGAGTTTGAGCACCTCGAAATGCCCAACCGCACGAAGCGTAAGCAGCTGAGCCTTGATACGGTTAACCTGATTTTGTTCTTCTTCTGAGAACCCGATCTTTTCGATTGCGCCGAGGACCCGGTTCACCTGATCGATCATGGTGTACATATCGATGAAAACCGAAGTAACGTCTTCACCTGTGGTGGCATCGGCACCGTACTGGAAGCGGAAGGTAAAACTACCCTGACCGGCATTTCCGGGTCCGATACGCACTTCGTCGCTAAGCAGCGCATTGAGGTACATAACGTTCTTCCAGCTGAAAAGCCCATAGGCGCCGTTGGTACCCTTTTGTATATCGTCGAGATTGCGGAAGGCTTTTTCTTCCGAAATACTATCCGAGGGATAGAGATCCAGTTCCCGCTTACAGGAAGTAAGCACAAGAAGCGAACTGAAAAAGAATATGGGTAAAAATAGATTTTTCATGGTTAGTTTCATTAGAATGTTACGCTTAAACCGGCTGTAAATACGCGGGAGCTCGGATAACTATCGAGCGAATAGTTGGAAGACTCTTCAGGATCGTATCCTTTCCAGTTTGTCCAGCACAACAGGTTTTGTCCGGTAACATAGATTCGGAGAGCAGAAAATACCCGGGTTTTTTCCAGCCATGAAGAGGGGAGATCGTAGGCCACCATGATATTCCTCAACCGCAGGAAAGAGGCATCCTGAATATATTTAGAACTGAATACGTTTTCATATGCAGGATTTTGATAGTTTACCTGATCGCCGGGCTTTTGCCAGAACTTGAAATTCTTCGCCTGGTTGAAACCCTGACTCAAAAATCCGGTGTTCTCCATAAAATACTCCAGGTTGTTGTACTTGTAGGTTTCGGCGATGAAGGTAAAGAAGGCGGAAACGCTGAGTCCCTTATAACGCAGGTCTGATCCGAATCCTCCGGTGTATTTGGGTTCCGAAGTGCCCCAGGTTTGTACGCGGTCATCCACATGCGCCTGATCCGTAATTTTTCCGTCTTTGGTATAGTACAGCGGTTTACCGGTTGCCGCGTCAACGCCGGCCCAACCGTTTTCCCAGTGGCTACCCAGGGGAAGTCCAACGGTTACCAGAGATGTTCCGTATTCGTAGGATTGTACACCACCGAGATCGGTAACCTTATTGTTGTTGATAGCACCGTTGAAGTAAAGCGACCAGCTGAGATCCGCTGTTTTAACCGGCACGGCGTTCAGCGAGAGTTCTACACCACGGTTGCGCATACGGCCCGCGTTGGATTCAATGCTTTCAAAGGCGCCCCCGCCGATAACACTGAGTTGCTGCTCTACATACAGTCCCTTAGTTCTTTTATCGTAGATATTGAAATCACCGTATAGTCTGTTTTTCAGCAGGGCAAAATCGAGGCCGATATTGGAAACGGCGGTATACTCCCAATTCGCATCGGCATTGCCGGGTGTATTGGGAATAATGGTGGTCAGTCCGGAATAGGTGCCCTGCCGGTAGGTAGAGAGGTATCCGAAATTTCCGATGGAGAAGTTATTGGCGTTTGCCGATTCACCGTAGCTGGCCCGGAGTCGGAGCATGTCCAGCCAATTGGGTTTTGGCATAAAACCTTCCTTCAGCAAATCCCAGCCTGCACCAATAGCGTAGAAACTTTGGAACCTGTTTTTCTCCGGAAGACTGGATGAACCGTCGTAACGATAGGAAAGGTTGAAGGAATATTTATCTCTGAAACTATATTTTCCGATTCCGAAAAGAGACGACAGCGCATTGGAAGATTTGCTGCCTGTTGTGGACACATACAATTGGTTGCTGGCATCACCGGGCGTAATGGCAGCCGGGGTGTTCGGCGTTTTGGGATCCAGCCCGTATCCGGTAAAACCGAAAGATTTCTGGAAGCGTTTGTTCAACTCTCCATGTACAGAGAGATCAAGATCGTGCGCGCCAAATTTCTTTTTGTACCCGGCGAACACACGGCCGTTGAGGCCAAGCCTCCGGGTAAGTCCTTCACTCAATCCACCGGATTTAACGCGAACGTTTGACGACGACCTGGCGTACCAGGACTCGGCCGGCCAGAACACGGTGTTCTGTGTTTCGCGGAAATCGACGCCGGCCTGAGCGCCCGCATAAATTTCCGGAGTCAGGTTGTACAGTACGTTGGTTCCGAGCAACACTTTTACCTGATCGTTATACACCTTATTATACGTCATAAAATCCAGCTGGTTGGGCGCTGCATAGTAGGCGGGGTTGCCAACAGCAAAGGAACCATCCGGATTGTAGGGGCTGATATAGGAAGGAGTAATACGAACATCGAGGAAGGGGTTGCCGAGAACGGCACTTTCGTCGGTTTCCTGGAAGTTTCTTTTGGTGTAGCCGATGAGCGAGCTGAGGGCAAAAGAAAGACGATCGTCGTTGTAATCGATATTGTTCCGGAAAGAGAAACGCTTCATATCGGAACGATGGATGATACCTTCTTCATTATAGTAACCCAGGCTGGAATAAAATCTTGTTTTACCGGAGCCGCCGGATAAACTGATCTCATGGTTCCTGAATGAACCATCGCGAAAGATCATTTCGTCCCAATTGGTATTGTTGTTAAGAAGGCTGTCGTAAAGAAAATCTTTGCGGGCCTGAACTTCAGGACTGGAGGTGGCATAGGAAGGATGGTTTTTGGAGAGAAACCATCCCGGGAGTTGGTCGGCAGTGGTACCCGGAAGCATTTTTCCATAGGCTTCCTGTGCGAGAAGAAGCTCCTGTGCATCCATCATATCGTACCCCGATTTAGGTCTGAAGGTGGTTCCAAATTGTCCGTTGTACGTGAGTTTTGCCTTACCGCCCGTTCCGCGTTTTGTGGTAACAACGATAACACCGGCAGCTCCTCTTGACCCGTAAAGTGCGGTAGCAACGGCATCTCTGAGCACATCAACCGATGCGATATCGTTGGGATTGATGGCCTGAAATATACCCGATTCAACAGGTACCCCATCAATCACGAACAACGGATCACTCGAGCTGCTGATGGATGATACACCACGGATGGTAATGCTGGCCTCACTTCCGGGCTGTCCGCTGGTCGAAAGCACAGTCATTCCGGGAATCCTTCCCTGAAGAATCTGGTCGAATGACCCCATCGGCACATGCTCGATTTTGTCGGAAAGTACTTTGGTGGAAGTGCCTGCAAATTCGGAACGGCGAAGTTTGGAATAACCGGTAACGACCACCTGTTCCATTTCCGTTCCGGAAAGTTTCAGAACAACGGTAACGCGGTTGGAAGCCGGTATGATAATTTCCTCGGAAAGAAATCCGACGGCGGAGATCAGAAGTTTTTTTACGTCGGTGGAAACTACGATTGTAAAGTTCCCATTGAAGTCAGCTGCGGTTCCGTAGTTTCCTGTAGCAGATCGCACACTGGAGCCTGGTACAGGAGCGCCGCTTTCATCGATAACGCGGCCTTCTACGGTTCGGCTCTGCCCGAAAGAGGTAGCGCAGAAGACAATTGTTCCCAACAGGAACAATAAAATTTTCCTCATAGTTTCAGAGTTTTGCTTGGAGTTCAGGGTGAAAGGTTTCACCCGAACGGTGAAATTCCTTAACCAATGTTAAAAATAGCGAAACTGAAACGAAGAATCATGGGGTTATATTACGAATACGGCAAGAAAGTAGCAATTTGGGCCGAAACTCGTAAAAATCCTAAGTGATTTTACGATACCAAAAACAAAAAAGCCGCCCCGGAAAACCGGTGCGGCCTATAACAAATACTGATCTGTTTTTTAGTGTTCTCTCACGAGCGTTTGTTCAAAGTTTCTGGTCGGATTACTTGAAGTCCATTTCAGGTAAAAGGTTTCGGTAGCCGGATCATAGTGGCTGCTCGGATCCGTAATGATCGGGAGCAGCGTAGTCATTACTACGGAAACCTGGTTGTTAATCGGATTGATTTCCAGTGCCTGGTAGTTGGAGTAAATGCCGAGCAAACCGGGATTGAATTTCACCCTTGTGGGTGTTTCGGTTTCCAGGGAAACGTGGTTGGTTCCGTTACCCAATGACGAAACATACGTATTGGTATATTCACCATCCCACATATTTTTCACAAGTACTGCCGCCACTACCTGACCGAGATTTTTACTCACCACACCTTTGGAAGAAGTACTGCTTTCAATACGGAAAGCAAGTGCGTACAAATCGTCGGCAAGATTGGAAGGACTGAGCGTAATAGGCAGTCCCACTTCTTTCTGACCTGCCGGAATGGTCACTTCCATGTTTCCAAGGGTATATGAACCCGCCGGTGCAGGCAGATAGTTGGTTTCATTCTCGTCGTTATAGTCGTCAATCAGGGAGTTATCCAGCACAAGCTTTACGGAAACGTCTTCATTGTTGGCGTGATCGGAAGCTATTTTGACAGTAACGACGGAGAATGTGGTATCATGCTCAAAATAATCCAGTCTGGTTGCCGAAAACGGAGCACCTACAAGCGTAATGAGCTCGCCACCTGAAGCCCCTGTAAGCCCATAAATGTGGTCTTCAAAATCTTCGTCCTTCAGGCAGGATGTCAGGGAAAATCCCATAACAGCGAGAAGTAGTATTGAAAGAGAATGTTTCATATCTAAATATTTTTCGGATTAGTTTACGTCCCAGAAAATTTTCGAAGTCTGCGCATCAATGGTTCCCTGAGCATTTACGTTGGCAGCGTTATAGCTGTATTCGTTCTGCGGATAAAGCAATCTGTTCGGAACATGACGTCCGTTCAGGCTGGGCGACAGTGACGGCGGAAGGTCAGAAGGAATTCCGAGTCTTCTGTAATCGGTATAGGCTTCCATGTTGTTGATGCCGATCAGTGCAAGATATTTCTGTGTTACAATCAGGTTTACCTTGTTGGGCGCACTGGCCCAGTCGGAGATGGCAGCGCCCTGAGTCAGATAGTCTTCCGCTTCGTCTTCTGCATTCGCTACACCAAGCCAGATGAACGATTCGGTAACGGCGTCGTTATAGGCCTGTTGCGCATCACCGGGCAGCCATCCACGGGCAATGGCTTCCGCCTGCAGAAACAAGCTTTCAACGGAAGTCAGGATCCACTGGGGAGCCGTAGGGCCTTTGGCCAAACCCGGACCGGCAACATCTGAAGAGTTTGCAGCTTTCGGGTTGTTCGGATCGGTGTCCACCAGCCCGAAGTCGTATCCGAAATATTCATTTCCGTTCAGCGGAGTAGCTGCCTTGCTGAACACGTATTGATAACGGATATCATTGTTGTTTCTGAATTTATTCAGAATAAAATTGTTGGCTCGGTTGAAGTCATCGGCAACCGCATTGTTGTACTTTCTTTTGTACGTGTCGTAGAACGGATTCTGCTTCAGATTGTCCACCGTATAACCGGGCTGAACTTCAGCCGTTTCTTCGGACATAAGGAATCCGCTGCCGTCGGCGGTAATTTTTGCAATTTCCGCAGTGGGAGCATTTCCTCCGAACAGTTCAGATTGGTGAATGAGCAGTTTCAGTCTCCAGGTGTTGGAAAACTTCCTCCACATATCCTTATCGCCACCAAACATGATATCCGCTTCTGCCAAACCAACGTTTTCGCTCTCAACGGCGTCGGCAATCAGATGGTTGGCGGCATCGAGCTCGGCGAGCAGGCTGTTGTAGATATCCTGCCCCTTATCGTATTCCGGAAGAATGGTTTCAGAGATATCAAAGGCTTTTGAATAGGGAACATTGTTGTAAAGGTCGACGAGATACATGAAGCCAATTGATTTCAGGATCTTGGCAATACCTTCATAAAAGGTTTGACCGGATTCATTTGCTTTCTTCTCCATCGCATCAATATCCTTCAGGGTGTTGTACCAGCCGGTGGAATTGGCAAGGTTTATCCATTGTCTTGCCTGATAGGAAGAAGTGAGGTCGAAGTTTTCCAGCGGGTTACTCGGACCATAGGTGCCGGAACGGGCCCAGTATCCAACCCAGTGGGCAGCAAAATCATATTCTGTAGCCATCCGGTCCGCAATATCGGTGAGGGTGGAAGGCAGAATAAGATTGGGGGTAATCGAACTTTCAGTAGGATCGTTCGGGTTTTCGTTTATATCGAAGAAGCTTTTCTTACATCCTGCGGTTCCAAGGAGCAGCAGGAGCGTAAAAAATGGAATTATTCTTTTCATCTTATACTATTTTTAGATATACATTTATCAGAATCTCAGGGTCACATTGGCACCGAAGTGACGTGCAGGAGGATTAACCTGTCCGGTACCCAGTCCCATTGAGTTGGTATCGGTAAACTCGTTGTAGTCCGGGTCCTGATACATTTGGGATTTCGGTACCCAGAGGAAGAGGTTACGACCTGTCAGCGACACAGAAACTCCTTTGATGATATCCTGTTTTCCGAGAGCTTTAGCCGGGAATTCGTAGGCGATGGAAAGTTCACGCCATCTCCACGCGTTTGCACTGGAGATGAAGTTGGACGATACATCCTGATAAACGCTGGTGAAGAAATCGTTCACATCGCTTACCGCCACGGAAGTATTTTCACGATACTGACCATCTTTTCCGAGAATTGATGAGTTTGGATAAACGAAAGGTTCACGATTGTTAACTGCTGTTGCTGCACCTACTCCGGTCCACGCCATACCTGCCCCCATACCATTATACACTACGTGCCCGCCCTTGAATTCAAACAAAGCAGAGAAGCTGAAATTGTTCCAGGCTACGGAAGGAGAAAGACCAATGATCCATTTCGGCATGGTACGGCCGAATGATTTCAGTGTGGGATCGACAGAGGGATAACCGGTTACGGAATCTACCACGACACGACCCTGAGGATCTCGTACGTAGTCGTTTGCCCTCAACACAAATGCGGGAGCATTTACCACTGCAGAGTTGTTGGCTACGGTATATCCACCGATTACGATTTCGTCGAGGCTCTGGTAGAGTGAATTAATCTTAGTATCGCTGTAAAGAGCATTGGCGCGGAATTCCACGCGACCATCTTTTCCGAATTTAGCAATCGGAGTGATGCGTACATCCATTTCCACCCCTTTGTTCACAAAGTCGGCAGCGTTTACACGAACGAAGTTATATCCTGTCGCATCAGAAGTACGTACGGAAACGATCTGATCTGTGTTGTCCTGATGATAGTAGGCCATGTCCAGTCCCAGTCGGTTGTTGAAGAGGGAGGCTTCAAAACCAACTTCAAGGTTGTTGATAAACTCAGGCTTGAGCAACGGGTTGGTTGTGGTGTTGCTGGCTGTAAAACCCGGCAGCGATCCATAGGGGAAGCCGTCAGGCTGAGTATAGGTTGGTGTAAGGAGGTAGGGGTCTACATCGGCGTTTGCACTTCTGTTCCACGCACCTCTCAATTTGAAATAGGAAAGCGTATTGCTGCTCAGTCCGTCGATTGCGTCTGTCAGTACCACAGCAGCATTCACACCGGGATAGAAATAGGAACGATTACCGGCAGCAAGAACGGAAGTTACGTCGTTACGTCCGGTCAGTTCGATGTTTGCCCAGTTTTTATAGTTAAGGCTTGCACTTGCGTAAACGGAGAAGAGACGTGTGCGGGAGTACGGCGAAGTACCGGTCAGTTCACCTGTACGGTTGGAGATGTTGTAAACATTGTCCACCACCAGGTTACCGGCGCCTACCCGGGTGTTTCTGGAAGTTACCTGACGAACATAGGTACCAACCACACCACTCAGTCTGAAATCATCGTTCAGATCTTTTTCCATCGAACCGAAAAGTTCTGATGAAAGTCGGCTTTGTGTATAGGCTCTTTCCTCTACCGCTGCATTGATCGGAGTGAAAGATCTTTCAGCCATTGCATATTCGGAGGGTTTTACACCTTTGGAAATGAAACGATCGGTGATCGCCCTGTTTTGAATACCGGGTCGCCAGGTAAGTGTCAACCAATCGGTAGGTCTCAAACTCAGATCGAGGTTTATAATGGTAGTCTGGTTTTTACCTGATCTTCTCCAGTTATCGATGGCGAAATACGGGTTAAGACCATAGTCGTTGAAATAGCCGTTGTAGTCGGCGTAAGGATTGTTCTTGAAATCCTTATATGAAGTCAGCGGAACATGTGCAGGTGTGTTGAAGATGAGGTTCATCAACCCTTCGTTGTTACCCACGTTCTGCAAACGGAAGTATTCGTCCTGTTGTTCGTCGTCGTAAACGTTGTAGTTCTGTTCAACATAGTTGGTGTTTACAGAAACCTTGAATTTGCCGTATTCACGTGCGGTGTTCAAACGGATACCTGTTCTGCGGTTTTTGTCCTGGGGAACAATACCCTTGATATCGGCATCCTGCAGGCTGATATAAAAATCTTTTGCTGCATAGGAGATATCATTCTGCCAGATTACACCGGTGTTGAAGAATTTCTTTCTTTCATCGGGGCGGGCACTGTAGGTAACCATCTGTTGTGACCCGTCTTCCAGCGGACGACCGAGTTCACGTTCCGTACCGTCATAGGCAGGTCCCCACGACCAGTTCTCGTAGGGAATGAACTCACCGTATCCTCCGTTACCAAACTGTGTTTGAAGTTTGGGAAAGAAGGAAACACGGGACAGTTGAACGGAGCTGCTAAGCGTAACAACGGGCTTCGCATTCCCCCGTACGCCTTTTTTGGTTGTTACCACAATTACACCGTTACGTGCGTCCGGACCATAAATGGCAGCACCGGAAGTACCTTTCAGTACGGAAATGTTTTCAACATCATTCGGGTTGATGGAAGCGAGGAGATTAAGATCTGCCTGAACACCATCAAGCAGGAGCATCGGGTTGGCTGTACCGGTAATGGAACGGATACCACGAAGGTTGATCTTAACATCTTCAAATACACCACTGTTAAATGATGTAACGTTCAAACCGGAAACCTTACCCTGCAAACCGTTTGCGATGTTTACCGCGCGGCCTGCGTTAAGCGCTTCGTTTGAAACGGTTGCCGTTGCGTAACCGAGATCTCTTTTCTGCCGCTGAATACCAAGAGCCGTTACCACGACTTCCGTCAGTTCAGCTTTTTGTTGAAGGGTGATAGTGATGTTGTCGGATGCACCAACGGTTGCCGTTTGTTCCTGAAATCCGACAGCGGAAACAACCAGAACCGCTCCAGTGGAAGCGTTGATGGTGAAACTGCCGGAAGCGTCGGCTGAAGTTGCAGTGTTGGTACCTCTAACGGAGATGGTAGCAAATGGAACGGGTGCACCATTCGCATCGAAGACTTTCCCGCTGATTGCACGGGTCTGCGCAAGGAGCTGCCCACAAAGGAGCAACACTCCAAGCAGGAGCATTACAAGTTTTCTCATGTGTTTGTGACGTTTAAATTATAAACGGAAACCAAATTCTTAACAGAAGTTTGGCAACCGCTCATATTAATTAGACACCAAAATTAATTGGTCGGCTGCTTAAAATAACATCGAAAAATATTATTTGTTAAAGCAAGAGCCGTGCTGGAAAAATAATTTTCATTAGTACACCTATAAAGTAGATTAAAAATCAACTCAATACGGTCAGGAAATAATTTCTAATTGACTGGAGTCAATTTGTTAATTTGTCTTATGGGAGCATAAATTGATCTGATCTTTACACTGTGTTAAATTTTCTACACAGTGGGGAATTTAAACAGTTCTTACCCCACAAACGTCATTGTAATATTTTTGATGAATGCGTTACTGTATATGGCTTTCGCTGTTTCTGGCAATATTGTTCCACGCGGGCGCACAACCGGTTCCTATCGGAGCCTGGCAGGAACATCTGCCCTGGAACCAATTGATCGGTCTTAGTGTTTCTCCTTCCGGAATGCTATGCGCCAGCCCTTTCGGATTTTATCATTTTAACGCTTCCGATAAGTCTATTTTAAGATATCACAAAATTAACGGACTGCACGGAAGCCGTCTTTCGGCCATTGAATATCAAAACGCCACCGGAAAAATTATTGTTGCCTACACTAATGCCGACGTGGATATCGTATCGGGAAACGCCGTCCGTCACATATCGGATATTCGCATCCGCCCCATCAGCGCCGACAAAACCATCCGACACATATTTTCCGACGGTGACCGTGCGTATCTGTCAACCGGTTTTGGAATTGTCGTGTTGAATACTTCGAAAAATGAAATTGCTGACACCTGGTTTCCAGGAAGCAATGGTACTCCAACCCGCGTCAACCAACTCAAAATATTCGACAACAGGTTTTATGCGTCTACCGAATCGGGTCTGTTAACAACATCCATAAACGGATCCAACCCCGCGGACTTCCACAACTGGAGCCGGCAAACAAATGGGCTGCTGGATACGGCCGTTACCGGCGTGGTAGTGTTTCAAAACAATTTGTTTGCCGTTGTTGGCCGGAATATCTTTCGCATGAACGGAAATTCCTGGGAGCCCTGGTATTCGCATCCGGAGGTGATAAGTGTTTATCAGGCAAACGAACAACACATGGCCATAGCTGAACATAACGGGAGAATTATTCTGCTGAACAGTACGGCGCAGATTGAAAACACCATCCTATTGCCGGCTGGATCTGAAACCACGGCGCTACTCTGGCATAAGGGCGATTGGTGGGTTGCCGATTTACACCTGGGCCTATTGCGGGTAAGCGGTTCGTCCGTAACGGAAACAATTGTACCCGATGGTCCGGGGGATGTTGTATCCGGACAGATTGTCGCCGATAAATCCGGAGTATACTGTGTTCCCGGTATAGAACGTAAAGCCGGCGTATTTATCTTCAAAGATGGCAGATGGACCAATATCACAAATTTTTCATCCGATGTCAGGAATCTGAACGTTATCGCCGCAACTAACGGTTATATATATGCGGGATCTTCCGGCGGGGGGTTGGTACGGATTGGAACAGATAATTCCATTACAGTCCTAAAAGAGAATGCGGGTTTGTCGCCCGCCCTTAACAGCCCGGGGGAGTATCGGGTTCACGGCCTTTCGGCCGACAGAAACGGCAATCTTTGGATGGCCAATGATGGTGCGGATTCTGCATTGGTGCTGCTTAAAAAAGACGGCTCCGCTGTAAAATTCACCATTCCGCTTGCCACTGTGGCCAACAGCGTTTCTGCAATGACGACCGATAACAACGCGCAACTATGGACCATTTCACCGGATGGCCAGGGTGTGATCTGTTTAAGCTACGGTTTGACTCCGGACAATCCCTCCGACGACCAGTGGCGCATGTTCACCGGCGGCAGGGGCCGGGGAAACCTTCCCGAGGGTAAGATAAATTGTATCGCAACAGACAAATTCGGTTTTGTGTGGGTAGGTACAGATAGAGGAATTGGAGTCATGCAGTGTCCTTCAGAAGCACTTCGTTCCTCCTGTGAGTTTACGCTACCGATCGTTCAACAGGATAATTTTGCCGGCTATCTTTTCCAGAACGAATCTGTACAATGTATTGCCGTCGACGGCGGCAACCGAAAATGGATAGGAACAAAAAACGGGGTTTGGCTGATCAGTGCGTCGGGCGATAAGGTGATCAGTCGTTTTACTTCCGACAACAGTCCACTTTTATCCGACGATATCCGAAGCATTGCCGTCTCGCCCGACGATGGGGTGGTTTATTTTGCGACGGCGAACGGCTTGTGTTGCTACCGGGGAACAGCAACCGAAGCGGCCAGCTCGGAGTTTTCGGTCAAAATCTTCCCCAATCCGGTACCTGCGGATTTCAATGGACTGATCGCCATCCGTGACCTGCCGGAAAACGCTGTGGTGAGTATTACAGAAGCCGATGGGCGATTGGTGTACCGTACCCGGGCCAGCGGTGGTCAGGCCACCTGGAACGGCTTGGATAGCCGTGGTCGCAAACCCGCCAAGGGTGTTTATCTGGTATTGGTGTCCGGTGAAAACCGACGTCAGAACCTCGCCGGGAAGATTGTATTTTTGCGCTGACATGAACTCATTCGGAATATGCTGACTGTTACCAAAGGAATTGTACTAAGGACTGTAAAATACGGCGAGACCAGCGTCATTGTCAGCATATTTACGGAGATCTACGGAGCACAGTCTTATATCGTCAACGGGGTCCGTAGCAACAGTAAATCCGCTCAGGGAAAATCTGCCCTCTACCAACCCGGATCCATTCTGGAACTAACGGTATACCACAACGATGGGAAAAACCTTCAGCGGATACGGGAAGCAAGATGGAGTTATCTCTATCAGAACATATTCTTCGATGTCCGGAAAAATGCAGTGGCGTTGTTTTTTGTGGAGCTGCTGCAGAAATGCCTTCGTCAGCCGGAACCCCTGCCCGATTTGTTTTATTTCGCGGAAGATTTGCTGATGGCGCTGGACCACGCAGGCGATATGGAAACCGCCAATCTGCCCCTGTTTGCAGCCACCCATCTTCCGGGATTTTTCGGAATGAGAATCGATGATAATTACAGTGTAAAGAAATCTGTACTGGACTTACGCGACGGCGTTTTTACCGAGGAGATACCACTCCATCCCCATTATCTCACCGACCCCAACAGCGGTTATATAGCCGAGCTGCTCAGAACCCAGCAGCCTTCCGAGCTATCCGAACTGCTGCTGAACCGGGAACAGCGTCAGCTTCTATTACGAGCCTGTCAGGACTTTTATGTGCTTCACCTTCCCGAATTCGGGACGATGCGCTCACTCCAGGTATTACAGGCAATTCTCAACGACGCCTAGTTTTTCTCCACCATTTTTTCGGCGTTTTCGGCAAACTGCAGCTTATCAATCAGCTCCTGGAGTTCGCCGTTGAGAACAGCATCGAGGTTATATAAGGTCAGGCCGATACGGTGGTCGGTTACGCGGCCCTGAGGAAAGTTGTAGGTGCGGATTTTTGCGCTGCGGTCGCCACTGCTCACCAAACTCTTTCTGTGACGGGAGATCTCTTCTTCCTGCTTGCGCACCTGCTCTTCATAAAGTTTGGTACGCAGCATCTGCATGGCTTTTTCGCGGTTGGCCAGCTGGGTACGTTCGGTTTGACAGATGACTACTGTTCCGGTGGGGATGTGGGTAAGCATTACCTTCGTTTCCACCTTGTTTACGTTCTGACCACCGGCACCACCACTTCGGGCCGTCTCCATCTTTACATCACTGTCTTTCACTTCCACATCAACCTCTTCGGCTTCGGGCATTACGGCTACGGTTGCAGCGGAAGTATGCACACGGCCGCTGGCTTCGGTTGCCGGTACACGTTGAACGCGGTGAACACCGCTTTCAAACTTGAGGGTACCGTACACATCGTCGCCGATCACTTCGAGGTTCACTTCCTTGTATCCGCCTACGGTACCTTCGCTTTCGCTGAGGATAGCCGTTTTCCAACCTTTGGATTCGCAGTATTTCATATACATGCGCAGAAGATCTCCGGCAAAAAGGCTGGCCTCGTCGCCTCCGGTTCCGGCACGGATCTCCAGAATGGCATTCTTGCTGTCCTGAGGATCCTTGGGTATCAGCAGCTGACGGATCTGCGCTTCGAGTTGATTTTTCTGTTCGTCCAGTGTTTCAACCTCTGCCTTTGCGAGTTCGCGCAATTCGGGATCATCCCCATTGAGCGCCTCCCTGTTAAATTCAATATCGTCCAACAGACGGGTGTATGCCTGATAAGCCTGCACGATTTTCTCGAGACTCCGGTATTCCTTACTCAACTCACTGAAACGGCGGTTATTGTTCACAATTTCCGGGTTTGTAAGCGCAACACCGAGATCATCAAATTTTGCTTTGATGGCTTCCAACTTATCTAACATAGTATATTTATATTTAACGCCGCAAGTGCCGATTTTTTGCGGAGGTTTGCAAAATTAATTCAATTCGGGGCATGTCGTACATAAAATTCAGCGGGAAGGGGTTGTTTACAGGAGAAAAGCTGCTTGAAGACGGATTTGTACTGATTATGAACGCAGACGGTCGTGTGGAGGACATCGTTCGGGCAGATGAGGCGGGTGAAGACATTGTAGAAACCGGGGGAATCCTTTCTCCGGGATTTATCAATACCCATTGCCATATCGAACTGGCGGCAATGCGGGGCGTTATTCCCCCAAATACCGGGATGGTAAGGTTTCTGATCAACGTTATGCGTTTCCGCGGCGAAAATGCCGAAAGAATTGAGGAATCGATCAAAAAGGCCGATCAGGAAATGAAGGAGAACGGCATTGTTGCGGTCGGCGATATCGCCAACAACGCCCTGAGTGCGGGTGTAAAATCGGTATCCGATATCTACTACCACACCTTTGTTGAAACAACGGGCTTTGTTCCGTCCTCAGCCCGCCAGCGCGCCGACGCCGCCCTTCAAACGCTCGGTGTTTTCCGGGAAAAAGGACTTCCGGTAACCCTTTCACCACACGCCCCCTATTCGGTTTCACCGCAGCTCTTCTCCATCATCAACCGGGAAACGGAAAACCAGCTGCTTACCATTCACAATCAGGAAAGCACCTCCGAGAACATATTCTTCCGCCTGAACAAGGGGGATTTTCATCTTTTATACGAGGAATTCGGAATTCCCACCCTGCATTTCCAGGGTACCGGGAAAAGCAGTCTTCAAAGCTGGCTTCCGCACTTCAATAAAAACCAGTCCCTGCTTTTGGTACACAACGTGGCCACAGAGCAGGAGGATATCCGTTTTGTTTCCCACTGCGTAAATGCCGGTCTGCTCAAATCGGCCAGCTACTGCCTTTGTCCCAATGCGAACCTTTACATCCAGAACCTATTGCCCAACCCTCAACTGTTCCTGGACCAGAACTGCCATGTTACAATTGGAACAGACAGCCTGGCCTCGAACCATGGCTTATCGGTATGGGATGAAATCCGTCAACTCCGAAATTCCTACCCTTCACTGAGCCTGGAAACCCTACTTCAATGGGCTACTCGTAACGGCGCACAGGCTTTGGGAATCAGCGATAAATACGGAAGTTTTGAGCGGGGAAAACGTCCGGGCGTGTTGTTGCTGGAGAAAGAGACGGTAAAACGACTGCTGTAAAACGCCGGAATGGGTACCAAGGATTACCAGGGCTGAAACAAGACGGCCACCCAGGAAAGGTGGCCGGTCTCTCAAATCTATTCTTACTGCAGCACTTCCGCCAGCTTCGCCTGAAGCGCTTCGCCCCGAAGGTTGTCGGCAATAACTTTTCCGGAAGGATCAATCAGCACGTTAAAGGGGATCCCGTTGAATTTAAAGATTTGTACGGCTTCACTATCCCAGAACTTGAGATCGCTGACCTGCGGCCAGGTCAGTTTATCTTCCTTGATGGCCTGAATCCAGGGTGCTTTTTCACGGTCGAGCGAAACACCCAGAACGGTGAAATTTTTATCCTTGAACCGATGGTAAGCGGCCACCACGTTGGGATTCTCCTCACGGCAGGGCCCACACCAGCTTGCCCAGAAATCTACCAGCAGATATTTCCCTCTGAAGTCGGCCAGGCTGATTCTTTTCCCGTTCGGATCCGGCGCAGAAAATTCGGGAGCCATTTGTCCAACCAGTGAACGCTCCTTCATCTCCTTATCCCTTCTTTCCATTTCGGCCAACTGCTGATCAAAAACGGATTTCACAGCCATGAGGCCGCTATGCCCTTCAAATCGGGAGGCGGTATTATTGAGTAGGGAAACAAACTCGTCTTTTTCGAACGTTCGGCCCGCCATTCCGATGGCAAACATGGCTACAGCCGGACTTTTCGTGTTTTTCAGAAATCCGGCGATATAGCTGTTGAGCGATTTTCTTCCTGCATCAAGCTTTCCGTCGGCAACCGCCTGCAGACTGTCGGAAGCGCCGGAGCGACGCATACTATCGGCGGTCAAATAGTCCAACTGCATATCTTCCTGACGTGCCGTGTAGGTAAAAATAAAGCTGCGAAGCGAATCACTCGCCGGCGATCCCTTTACCGAGTAAAACTCTTTGCGTTTGGAGGTATCAATGGAAACTTCAATGGTAGATTGATCATTTACAATCAAAATGCCTCCGGGAGCGGCTTCAAATCCTACCTGATACAACCCTTCTTCCTTTCCGATTCCGCGCAGCCTGAATTTACCGTCGGTCACTTTTGCTGAATCGATCAATACCGGCATCCCATTGCTCATGGTTATCTCCTGCAGGTAAACACTTTTTATATCCGAATTGGAAAATGTTCCCATTACTTCAAACTCTCCTTTCGATTCGTTATTGCAGGATGTGATCATCAGGGATCCTGCAACTACCGCGAATACTGTTCTTTTCAGCATTTACTATTGGTTTAGATATTCAAGTAATATTTCATTAGTTCTTTTGGGATCGGCCTTTCCTTTCGATTTCTTCTTCACCTCTCCAACAAAGAGGCCGATCAACCCCTTCTTTCCTTTCTTAAACTCCATCACTTTTTCGGGCATTTCCTTCAGCACTTCTTCCACCCATTGTTTCAGGGTATCCGCATCGCCTTCCTGAATGAGGTTGAGTCGGGCCGCGATTTCTGCCGGAGCCGAATTGTCTTTCATCATTGCCGGGAGCAGGTGTTGCTGGGCAACAGAGAAATTGACCTTTCCTTCATCGATCAGCGAGATCAGAAGAGCCAAACGTTCGGGAGAAACGGGGAACACGGCAATCGTTTCGCCGGTTTCGTTCATCCAGGATTTAACCGGCCCAATCAGCCAGTTGGAAATTGCCTTGTAGTTTTTAGTATATTTTGCCGCGGCTTCAAAATAGGCCGAAGTTTCCTTTTCATCGGTGATGATACGGGCGTCGTATTCCGGAAGTTGATATTCGGTAGTATACCGCTTAACCAGCTGCTCGGGCAGTTTGGGCAACGACTTACGGATAGAATCGATAAACGCATCCGTCAGATGGAAAGGGGTAAGATCCGGATCGGGGAAATAGCGGTAATCGTTGGCTTCCTCTTTGGTACGCAATGAAAACGTTGTGCCGTTCGACGCATCGTAGCTTCTGGTCTCCTGAACAATGGTACCACCGGATTCCACAATTTCAACAAGTCGGTTAACCTCCCACTCGATCGCTCGCTTCACGTTCCGGATGGAGTTCAGGTTTTTGACCTCAACCTTGGTCCCCAATTTTGTTTCTCCCTTGAGTCGAATGGAAATATTCGCGTCGCAACGCATACTTCCTTCCTCCATATTGCCATCACAGATATCGAGATAACGGACAAGTTTCCTGAGTTCAGTCAGATAGGCATATGCCTCTTCGCCGCTGTGCAGATCGGGTTCGGAAACAATTTCCAGAAGAGGAACGCCCGCACGGTTCAGATCGATACAGGTAAAGTTGTCGTCCAGGTCGTGAATGCTTTTGCCCGCATCTTCTTCGATATGGATCCTGTTGAGCTTTACATTCCGGTTACCCGCCGATGTGCGGATGGGTACATATCCTCCGGCACAGATAGGGGTGGTATGTTGTGAAATCTGATATCCTTTCGGAAGATCGGGGTAAAAATAGTTTTTACGAGCAAAGTAGTTGTAGCGTTCGATCGAGCAACCGCAGGCCAGGCCAAGACGGATGGCATACTCCACCGCCTTTTTGTTCATCCGTGGCAGGGTACCGGGGTGCGCCAGGGTAATCGGACTTACATGCGTGTTGGGCTGTCCACCAAAGGCAGCACTGTCGCCACAGAACAATTTGCTTTCCGTCAGTAATTGAGCGTGAACTTCCAGTCCAATAACCACTTCATATTTATCGATCGGGGAACCTGACATGCTGTTTGTTTTGAGAAAAACAAATTTACCCCTTTTTGATGTTCGGCCGTCAAGGATTTTGACAGGAGGCGCCAACTAAAAAAGCGTAAAACCGGGAGGCTGTCCTGGTTTTACGCTTTTCGCCGACAAATCAAGGGTTGGGTTAGAGATGTGCGGTTTTAAGTTTGCGCGGAATCTCTACCTGAATATCCATGTTCTTACCCTTGCGGCTTATTTTCATGGTAACACTTGTCTTTTGGGCGGCACTGCGTACAAGCCCGGCAAGTACAACGGCATCATTAACCTCTTTTCCGTCAAATGAAAGAATCAGGTCATCTTCTTTAAGGCCGGCTTTTTCGGCAGCGGAGTTTTTTTCTACGTCAAGTACCTTAACCCCTTTACCGTCTTCGGCATCCTGAACGGAGGCACCCAGGCGGAAGGGTTGATTTTGCTGGGCCACGAGTGAACGAAGGCGCAATTCCAGGGGAATGTCGACGGCCTTACCAAGTCCAAATCCCCGGGCATAGCCATCAATCGCAATGCCTCCGGGAGCCTCGTTAAAGAAGCGGAGACCGGTGTTTCTCCGGGCAGAAACCGTTGCTTTGACCGTTTCTTTTTTGCCATTACGGACGAGTTGAACCGTTATGGTTGTATCCGGTTTCAGCTCTCCAATGGCCTTAAGCAGATCATCTCGTCGTTCGATCTTTTTTGAGTCGACACCCACAATTACATCTCCCTCCTTAATCCCGGCCTTTTCGGCTCCGGAACCGGGCGTAACGGAAACAACGTGGGCTCCTCCGGATTTATCTTCGGTTACCACGCCCAGAATGGCCTGATTTCCGCCGTACGCGATCCCCGGAACATCCAGGTACCGGAACTTCTCCGCCATAATTTCCGGAAAATCCGGAATATCGGAATGGCTTTTCCGCAAAATGACCACATTCTCGTTGTCGTGATCGCGCAGAGGTTTTCCGTTAACGGTTATGGAATCGCCATCGATAATAATGGTCATTTTCTCGGAGGACGGTCCTTTTTTCCGGATAATCACCTCCTGAGTGCTCCTTTTCTCCTTATTCTGGGCGGCTGCAGGCGTTACAGCCAGGGTGGATGCAGTTACTAAACCGACTGCGATCAGACGTACCAACGTTCCCATTTGAATAAATTTTAATTACGAAATGTTTAGTAGATCAAATGTAGAAAACATTTGTCAATACGAAAACCTTCGGAATTGTTAAAATGATGAACGGTAGATGTGTTGATTTTCCAGGCTACCGGGGTAATCTTCGGCTCTAAGTTCGAAGGTTTTTACCAGGCTGCCGTCGACCGTGTCGTAACCGATACAGCGGAGACCACATTTGCTCAGTACATTCAGGGACGGCGCGTTGCGCACATCGGCGCGGGCGACGAGCCGGTCGAGACGTAGCTCCTCAAACGCGGTATAGATACAGGCAAGAGCCGCTTCGGTAGCATAACCCTTACCCCATTCCCTTTGCAGAAAACGGTATCCCAGATCCGTTTCGCCTCTTTCCTTGCGGTATTCAAGCCCGCACCATCCCAGGAATCGGCCGTCTTCCTTGGCATGTACGGCCCAGCGACCGTATCCGTAGAGGGTATATTGAGGGAGAATTACATCTTTCAAAATTCTGGAAGCCTCTTCCAGTTTCGTTATCGGATCATGGGTGAACATGGTCACTTCAGGATCACTGTTCAGCTCGAGGATTAACTCCGCGTCGTCCATCGTGAACAAACGGAAGCTTAATCTTTCCGAATCAGGAAGAATGGGGGTTATTTCCTTCATACTTTTCATGCAATCGTCTTTGGAAAGTTACTACAAATTCAATTTCTCTGATGGATCCTGCAGAAAATATTCTACAGCAATCCCCTTACAGCCGCAAGCACCTTATCCAATTGGCTCACATCCTGCCCGCCGGCCGTAGCCAGCGTCTTCTGCCCACCGCCACCACCTTTGATCAGCGGAGCAATATGTTGTTTGATGATGACCGCAGCATCCAATCCTTTTTCCGCTGCCAGCTTCTCATCGATCATTACTGCAACATGCGCCTTTCCGTCAACCGCAGCCGTCAGCACAACTACAGCAGTGCTGAGAGCCGGTTTGATTTCCAGACAAAGTTTTTTAAGCGCATCAGCCGAGCCGACTTCCACTTTCTGTCCGATAAAATCCGTGCCATTCACCGATTCCGCTTTGGTGAGCAAGCCTTTCCCCAGCGCAACAATTTCCCTTGCTTCAAAGGCGGCAATCTTTTTCTCCAGCGCCGATTTATCTTCAAGAAGCTTTTCGATTGCTTTAATCGGATCCTTTGTTTTCAAAAGTTCGGAAATATTTCGGTGTTGTCCAACCTTATCGGCGAAGTAACGGATAGCGGCAGGGCCGGTCAACGCTTCAATTCGGCGAACGCCCGCAGCTACCGCAGATTCGCTTACGATGGTAAACACACCGATCATTCCGGTATGAGCCACATGCGTTCCTCCACACAACTCCACGGAGAAATTCGGATCGGCAATCACCACACGTACACTATCGCCGTACTTCTCGCCGAAAAGAGCCATGGCGCCAAGTTTCAACGCCTCTTCTTTGTCCATCTCCCGGATTACAACCGGAATGTTTTCGCGGATCTTTTTATTGACGATCCATTCCACCTCACGGATTTCCTCATCGGTCATTTTGGAGAAATGGGAGAAGTCGAACCGGAGCACATCCGGAGATACCAGCGATCCCTTTTGTGCAACATGTGTACCTAAAACCTGGCGAAGCGCCGCGTGAAGCAAATGCGTTGCGGTATGGTTGTAAGTGGTTTCAAAACGCTTTTCCCAATTAACTTTCGCGGTCACCGGCAGAGTAATATCTGCGGGAAGCTTATCGGTGAAATGAATGATCAGATCATTTTCTTTCTTCGTATCGTTAACGGCAATTTCTTCCGTACCAAATACAAGTACACCTTTGTCTCCCACCTGTCCGCCGCTTTCGGCATAAAAGGGTGTTGTTTCCAAAACAACCTGATACTGCTCCTTGCCCTTCGCCTTTACTTTTCTGTAGCGGGCCACTTTGGTTTCAACCAGGAGGTCATCGTAGCCCACGAATTTCACCGCAGCGACATCGTTGACGTTTACCCAGTCTTCCGTATCAATTGTGGTAGCGGCCCTCGAGCGCGATTTCTGCTGATGCATTTCTGCTTCAAATCCACCCTCATCAACGCCGAGTCCATTCTCGGAAGCAATCAGGCGGGTAAGATCCACGGGGAAACCATAGGTATCGTATAATTCAAATGCATCCTTACCCTGTATGGCTTTGGCCTCACGGGTGGCATTCGATGCAAGTACTTCTTCAATTCGTTTAAGGCCTTTTTCAAGCGTGCGCAGGAAGGCCTCTTCTTCTTCGCGGATTACCCTGGCAACAAAATCGGCCTGTTTTTCCAACTCCGGAAATACCTTGCCGAAACGCCTGGCCAGGCCGGGAATCAGTTTGACAAGAAGGGGCATTTTCGTGTCGAGATAGGTATAGTAATACCTTACCGCACGACGCAGAATCCGGCGGATAACGTAACCGGCACCCGTATTCGAAGGAAGCTGTCCATCGGCAATAGTAAAGGCGATGGCGCGGATATGGTCGGCGAGAACGCGGAAGGCAATGGCCTCACGGGAATCGCTGTAGTCATATTTGCGTCCGGTGAATTGTTCTACTTCGGCGATGGTTTCGGTAAAGATATCGGTATCGTAATTCGATGTTTTACCCTGAATCACCCGAACCAGTCGTTCAAAGCCCATTCCTGTATCAACATGGCGGGCGGGGAGCGGTTGCAGACTGCCGTCCTTCAGGCGGTTGAACTGCATGAATACATTGTTCCAGATCTCGATCACCTGCGGATGATCGGCATTTACGAGGGATTTCCCGTCGATCCGGGCTCTTTCGGCGTCGGGTCGGCAGTCGACATGTATTTCCGAACAGGGGCCGCACGGGCCTGTATCGCCCATTTCCCAGAAATTGTCTTTTTTATTGCCTTTCAGAATCCGCTCCTCTGCAATCCATTTTTTCCACTCATCGTAGGCTTCCTGGTCGAAGGGAAGGTTTTCCTTCGCATCACCCTCAAATACGGTCACATAGAGCCTATCTTTGTCGATTTCGTATATTTCAGTAAGCAGTTCCCAGCTCCAGGCAATAGCTTCGGCCTTGAAATAGTCACCGAAACTCCAGTTTCCGAGCATTTCGAACATGGTGTGGTGGTAGGTATCTACCCCCACTTCCTCAAGATCGTTATGTTTTCCGCTCACCCGCAGGCATTTCTGGGTATCCGCAGCTCTTTTATAGGGGGCAACCTTGTTTCCCAGAAAATAATCCTTGAACTGGTTCATACCAGCGTTGGTGAATAACAGCGTGGGGTCATTTTTCACGACAATCGGTGCTGACGGCACGATTTCATGCCCTTTCGACCTGAAAAAATCCAAAAATTGCTGTCTTATCTCGCCTGCTGTCATAATTATCTAGTAAATAAATGCGTTGTAAATTAGCCGCTTACCCGTTATTTTTGTAAACTTCGGGCCGCAAGTGGTGCAAAGGTAAAGCTTTCAACTGTCAATTTGGATGGAAGCAGGAGGGTTCATCAAGATGCAACGAGAATGAAAAAAGTAAAATACTATTATAACACCCATACACTCCGTTACGAAAAACTGGAAGTGCCCTTAAGGGTTAAACTCCTGCGGGTACTTGGCTTTCTCGCGGCGGCAGTGACCAGTGCCTTCATAATAGTAGCCATCGCTTTCCGCTATCTCGACTCACCCAAGGAAAAGAGCCTCCGCCAGAAAAATGAAGCCATTCAGGAAGACTACGAACTGCTGAACAAAAAAGTGGCTCTGCTTCAGGTACAGCTCGCCGAACTGGAAAAACGGGACAACGAAGTTTACCGTTCGATCTTCGAAGCCAACCCTATTCCCGACAGTGCCCGCGCCCGTCAGATGGTGCAGCAGTACGAAGAACAACTGGTGTCGAGAATGAATGATGTGGAGCTCGCGCGTTCCATAGAAGCATCCATCCGGAATCTCAGCGCAAGACTGGAAACCCAACGCAATTCCTACAAACAGATCGAAGGCTTTATAAAAAACAAGGAGGACCTCCTGGCCAGTACGCCGGCCATACAACCCGTCAGCAACAAGGATCTCAAACGCCTCGCTTCGGGTTTCGGCCACCGTATCGATCCGATCTACAAAATGACCAAATTCCACGCAGGGCTCGACTTCAGTGCGCCACAGGGAACTCCCATTTACGCCAGTGCGAAGGGAACAGTGGTAACGGCGGGAAATACGGGTAACGGATATGGTAACCACGTGGTCATCAAGCATGGCTACGGTTACGAAACCCTTTACGCCCACATGTACAAGATCAAGGCCCGCCGCGGAGAAAAGGTACAACGAGGCCAGATCATCGGGTATGTCGGAAGCACCGGAAAATCAACCGGCCCCCACCTCCACTACGAAGTCCACAGAAACGGCGTTCCGGTTGACCCGATCTACTATTTCTACAGCGATCTCACTCCCGAGCAATTCGACAGAATGCTCAAAATGGCCGCCGCCGGAAACCAAAGTTTCGATTAATCTACTTTGTTCCAACAACTTATCAACATTCTTGAATTAGCCTAATGTGATGCTTCTGTAATAGCCGGTGTATTCTTAATTTTGAATATGGCTGGTTTCGTTCAGATAGCAATGGATTTTGGTTTCCCTCCTGCCGAGGGAGAAGTTATTGAGGCATCTCTCAACAATGGTACCCATGAGAGCGTTGATTCCACACCGAAACAGGACGTATCAACCGTTCAGGAAGCCGCTCGTGCCATTCTGAACGTAAACCGTCAACGGCTTATGCCGCCACCGGCCGACAAAATCCTGGCTCACCCCTACCCGGAAGAAGAGGAATCCCGCAAATCCCCCGAAGACTCAACCGCTCCGGAAATTTCCATTCCGGAAAACGAGCCGGTTAAGGTCATAGCGGAAACCTATACGGAAGAAGTAGAAGCGGTTGCGGAGCCGGAACGGGTTGGCCCCCCGGCAGAATCCGTGGGAGTAGCCCAAAACCAGAATGATCAGCCTGCTGAACCATTTGAATATGCTTCACCATCCTTGCCCGGAACTGAGTCTAACGGAGAAATAAGCGAAGAAGAGGAAGACGGACTTATCGAGTTTGAATTGGATTATAGTGTTCCGGAAGAAGCGGAAGTTGATTTCGAAAAGCAAATCGCCACTGTATACTTCGAGAAGGCTTCACCCGACGAAGATGCCGAAGGTGAAGAAGTCATTGAAATTCCTATTTTCAATAAACCTACTACCGGCGCCGATGCACATCCGGTGATGATCGTAAGGGTTAAGGAGAAAAAAGAGGCCGGATCTACCCGCACCAAAACCAGCCCATCCAAAAGAGGGCGCAAATCCGTTAGAGAAATGATGGCAGATGCAGAAATGGTTTCGGTTCCGGAAGATGAAATTCTGTTCCAGAAACAATACTACCCCATCGGGGAAGTTGCCGCCATGTTCAGCGTGAACACTTCGCTGATCCGCTTCTGGGAAACAGAATTCGATATTATCAAGCCCAAGAAAAATAAAAAAGGAGACCGTTTCTTCCGTCCGGTTGACGTTAAAAATCTGCATCTGATCTACAATCTGCTCCGCCTGAAGAAATTTACCATCGAAGGAGCAAAGGAATACCTGAAAAGCAACCGAAAAAAGGCGGAAAAGAATTTCGAAGTAGAACAATCTCTCCGAAGAATAAAGAATTTCCTCCTGCAACTAAAAGCTGAGCTGTAACCCCATCAGCTAAAGTATCGGCTTCGATTGAGCCGCTCCCGATGTGGGATCATTTACGATGCGGATGTCTGTATTGACTCCCGCGAGTTCAACATTGAGTGTCTTTACCCAACGCAGTATTTCCAGATTGATTTCCTGACGGAGTGTATTGAATTCCGCGCCGGGAATGATCGGCGTATAATATTCGACAGGAATTACAAATCCCGCCGATCCGATTTCCATAAAGTAGACATTGCTGCTCAGGACCCGATCACGTTTCAGGATTTCCCTCACCCCTTCCACGAGTTTTTCCATGGTGTCCGGGGGTGTCGACAAACTAACGGTAAGGCGTATGTCGGAACGGAGTTGCGATCTCAGCGTGAGATTATCCATAATGCTGTCGACCATTTGTTTGTTGGGAACGGTTACAAAGGTTTTCTGATCGGTGCGGAGCCTTGTACTCCTCAAACCTATTTTTTCCACCTGCCCGGTGATTCCCTGAACCTTTACCTGATCACCAACCATAAAGGGCTTGTCGAAGAAAATGATAAACGAAGCGATAAGGTTTTCCAGGCTTTCCTTGGTGGAAAGAGCAATGGCCGCCGTTGCAATACTCAGTCCGGTAAGCAAACTGCTTACGTTTTTATGAAACCCGAATTTGAGGATAAGCACACCTCCGATAATAATCAATACAACTTTGAAGAAATCCTTGAAAAATACGATCAGCTGGTTATCGGTCTGATCGATGGTCTGATTCGCTTTCTGTTCAAGTATCAACGCAATAAAATCGATGACACGAAGCAGTAGCCAGATAAAGGTGACGATCAGTGTTGACACCGAAAGCGTATCAATAAGCGCCCGAAGCGTAAAACGGTAAATCCGGATATCCAGCACTTTCGGATAGTTCAGCTTATCGATGGCTACAACGGTGATCAGAATAACAATAAAGACTTCGAGAGGCTGTATTACCAGGCTGATGAACGATTGCCTGTCGACCCCCTTCGACACCTTACGGATAATGCTGTAGAGCAGGCTGGCCAGGTATTTTGAAATAATCCGTTTGAACAGCAGTCCGGCGAGAATGGTTCCCGCAACAATCAGGTAAGCCTGAAGGGTGTTATCGAAAAGGGTAAGTCCGAGCAGTTTGTCCATAGAATGCGTTTAATCTCAGAGCGAATAAATGCTAAGTTTGTCGGAATACAGGATGTAGAGACGAAGGGGAGTAAGCTTTACCTTCAGGGCTCCGGAAAAAATATCTCCCATTTCCTGTTCCGTAAGCGAAAGCGATCCGGTTTCATACCGGTATAAAACGGACCCCTTTCTTCCGAAAAGATATTTTCCAACCACCTGAAAATCGTTCCATCCCCGGAAGGGAATCCGGTTCCTGAAAGTGCCGAAATAATCGAATAGGTAAACGCCTTTTGTGGAATCATAAAGATAAACCACGGCTTCCTGATCGGTGAGAAGGGAGGGAGATGGAAGAGAGTCGAGGGTTTGACGGAGATCGGTTGTGGCCAGCACCAAAGCACCGTTTTCGTCCACTTTTTTCAATTGTGCATTCAACTCATCGTAAACCCAAATCCGGTTGTCGTTGGAGAGCCCCAAGGCGCGGGGTTGAAAGATATCGATCTTCTTCAGATCGATGGTATTGCGGATATTCAACAAACGGTCCAGTTCAACTACCGTGGAGAAATCCTTGTAGTACAACAGGAGTTTGAGCGGGTTTGAAGCATCCATGCTGTACACCTTTCCGAATCGGCGCACATCGTTGTAAACCGAAACCGAATCGCCCTTTTCAGTAAATTTTTTCAGTCGGTTATCCTTTGTAAGCAGGTAGATATTTCCGAGATTATCTGCGGTGAAATCCGCCAGAGGCATAACAATTTCATTCAGCAGAACGGGCTGCTGAGCTTTCACCCTAACGCTGATGAACAGGAGCAGACAGGCCAGCAGGTATCTCAAGGTTCGTCGTATAACAGTTCTACATTTTTACCGTCGAATACAGCGTAGCTGAAATAACGGATCCAGTCGCCAAGATTGATGTATCGGCTTCCGCCCGGCAAGGGCCAATCGATCGGCAGATGACGATGTCCAAAAATACAGAAATCGAAATGTTCTTTCTGCAACACCTCCTTGCAATAGATGATCAGCCATTCATTTTCTTCCCCCAGAAATTTTTCATCCGATTGACCGGTTGCGGCGCGGCTTTTCCGGCTGAAAAAATTGGCCAGTCCGATTCCCCAGCTGGGATGCAGGGCTCCGAACAACCACTGACAAATTCTATTCCGAAAGATCTTTTTAATGAATTTATATCCGTGATCGCCGGGACCCAGCCCATCGCCGTGTCCGATCAGCATCTTTTTCCCGTTGTAGGTAAAGACCTTGGGTTCATGATACACGGGGATACTCAGTTCCTTTTCAAAGTATCCGTCCATCCACATATCGTGGTTACCCGTAAAAAAGTAGACCGGAATTCCGGAATCGGTGATTTGGGCCAGTTTACCGAGCAGACGGACATACCCCTTGGGAACTACCGATTTATATTCATACCAGAAATCAAAAAGATCCCCGACGATAAATATGGCTCCCGCATCTCCACGTGCCTTCTCCAGGAATCGGACAATTCGGTCTTCGCGGATCCGGCTCTGCTTATAGTCCGGGGCACCGAGGTGAAAATCGGAGAGAAAATAGATCTTTTTGCCTTCGGGTAATTCCATTTTGTCAACTATCGGATTTTATTCGGTTCCCGGCTGATCTACCAGGAATACATAAACTTCTTTAGGGCCGTGCACACCTACAACCAGCGTTTTCTCAATATCCGCGGTTCGGCTCGGGCCAGTTGCAAAGGTAATCAGCGATGGAATTCCATCGGGATACTTTTCCCTGATTAATTGAATAGCATCCTTGATATCGTATCGGAGCTGGCTGGTATAGGCTATACAGATATGTATCGGCGTGTAAACGCTGGTGGTTCGGCCCCCGGCCAGAGCGGAACTGAGCACGATGGTTCCGGTACGCGCCACAAGGGCTTCGCATCCGGTTATCGCAACATCGCAGTTTTCCAGGCTTACGCCTTCGGGGAAGGCAATGCCCGCATTACCCAATAATTGCGCAACGGGGGTATCCCTGGTATAAAGCTTTTCCCACCCACTCTGCTGAATCAGCGCTTTCAGCTGCGCTGCCATTTCAGATTCGTCGATGCAGAAAACGAATTTTCCCTGCAACTTGGTAAACTGCTCGGCAAACTCCATTTCCAGCTCCTGTTTCTGCGGCTGATATACAGATTGATACCCTTCACTTTGCGGAAAAGGAAGAGGCGTTGAGATCGTCAACGCCTTTCTTATTTTTTTCAGAATACTTTCTTTCGCAGGAGAAACGTTCATTGTTCTTTTTTGAAATATTGAGCACCGGCACGCCGGCATTCAAATCTTCATTACGACTGCAGTTCAGACGACTGAGGCATTTCGGTCGGCGGAACACCGGCACTGATGCCTCCCTGATGTTCAGTAATCACTTCCACATCAAGAGCTTTCTTCTCGTCGAAAGGTCTTTTTCCGATCAGCTTTTCTACATCGCTTTGGAAAAGAACTTCCTTCTCGAGTAGTGCTTCAGCCAGAAGTTTCACTTCCCTGGAGCGTTCGCGGAGCAGCGCTTTGGTTTGATTATAAGCCCGGTCGATAAGTGAACGAACTTCTTCATCAATCATTCTTGCTGTTTCGTCGCTATAGGGCTTGGTGAAATTGTATTCACCCTGTTGACCATCGTAGAAGCTCACATTGCCCACTTTCTCGTTCATACCGTAAACGGTAACCATAGCGTAAGCCATGCGCGTAATCTGCTGAAGGTCGTTCTGTGCACCGGTAGATATTTTTCCGAAGTTCAGTTCTTCACTTGCCCTTCCGCCCAGTGTCATACAGATCTGATCGAACAGCTGATCGGTATTGTAGAGGTATTGTTCTTTCGGCGTGTATTGCGCATAACCGAGGGCTGCCACACCGCGCGGCACGATGGTTACCTTTAGCAGCGGATAGGCGTGTTCAAGATACCAGCCACAGATAGCGTGTCCGGCTTCGTGATAGGCGATGATCTTTTTCTCTTCGGGAGAGATGATTTTGTTTTTCTTTTCAAGACCACCGATTACACGGTCAACCGCATCCTGGAAGTCGACCATTTCCACACCGGCTTTCCCTTTACGGGCGGCGATGAGGGCGGCTTCGTTACAAACGTTGGCAATATCGGCACCGGCGAAACCAGGGGTTTGCTCAGCCAGCTTATGAATATCCACTTCTTCGGAAACCTTGATCGCTTTAAGGTGAACCTTAAAGATGGCTTCACGACCTTTCACATCGGGTTTATCGATGGAAATCTGACGGTCGAAACGGCCGGGGCGAAGCAGGGCGCTATCGAGTACATCCGGGCGGTTGGTAGCCGCGAGAACAATGATGCCGCTGTCGCCGCCGAATCCGTCCATTTCCACCAGAAGCTGGTTCAATGTTGACTCACGTTCGTCGTTGCTCATCATCATATTCTTTCCGCGGGCACGTCCGATGGCGTCGATTTCGTCGATAAAGATCACGCAGGGCGCTTTTTCGCGTGCCTGCTTGAACAGGTCGCGTACACGGCTGGCACCAACACCCACAAACATTTCTACGAAGTCGGAACCGGAAAGTGAGAAGAAGGGCACCTGGGCCTCACCGGCCATGGCTTTGGCCAGGAGTGTTTTACCGGTACCCGGAGGGCCTACCAGAAGCGCTCCCTTGGGGATCTTACCGCCGAGTGCGGTGTATTTTTTCGGATTCTTGAGGAAATCAACGATTTCCATTACCTCCACCTTGGCTTCGTCAAGACCGGCAACATCGCTGAAGGTAATATTCACTTTGGTGCCTTTTTCGAAAAGCTGCGCTTTCGATTTTCCGATGTTGAAAATTCCGCCGGGGCCGCTTCCGCCGCCGGCTCCGCCACCTACCTTACGCATAAGGAGGATCCAGAGGCCAATAAAGATCAGCAGCGGGAAGAGGAACTGGAGGAGCGGAGCAAACCACTCTCCCTCATCATCGGCAACATAGGGCACTTCGGCAATGTTGTGATCCTTATAGAACTGAGCCAGCCTTGTTTCAAAGCTTTCGGCATTGGTAATTTTAAACTCGAACTGGGCACTTTTGCTGTTGGCAGCCGCTTTCCAGGCTGGTCCCAGTTTATCGACATAGTATTGTTTCTTCAGGCTATCGGCCTTCACATATACGCGAACGACATTCTTATTCCGAAGGGTCACCAATTTTGCCACGTCGCCCTGGGCAAGCATGTTATTCCGGAATTCCAGTTCGTCGATCACCTTCGCTTCAGGTGTCATCGACCCGAAGACCTGAAACCCGATAAGTATGGCCGCAATGATACCGTATACCCAATAAATATTAAAACGAGGCCCCTTGCGCTGTGGATCGTCGCCGGGAGTCCGCGGTCGGAGTTTTGGATAATTCCGGTCTTCTTTTTTCATTTCGTCTTGTGACATAGTTATAATTGTACTTCTCGTGTTTATTTGAATGGATCAGGGGCGAATTTGTTCAATATACTGCAAAACGCCGGCAGAATTGGAATTATTTGCCGTTATTTTAACAATTCGCGGGTTCTTATGCGTCGTGTTCGGTCAATCCCGCATCACTCCACATCTCTTCCAGCCGGTAAAACTTGCGGGTATCGGGCATCATCACGTGTACAACAACGTTCACATAGTCGATTATTATCCACTGCTGAGCCTTTTCACCTTCGTGTTTGTAGGGACTTTCTCCGACCCGTTTCTTCACCTCCTCCTCAACGAAGTCCGCAATACCCCTTAACTGGGTAGTATTCGTAGCCTCGCAAATAATGAAGAAATCTGCCACGGCTTCTGGAATTTTACGGAGATCCAGGGATATGATGTTTTCACCCTTTTTTTCCTGGATTGCGTGAAGAATGGTCTTTATAATTTTAGAGCGCGAGGTCAACCTGGTAGCACTCGATTTTTCTCTTTCTGCCAATACTTGTAACGGTTCCAATAACACTGTAAATTTTGATGATAAATTACCTATATAACAGCACAACCGGTAATATTGATCAAAAATAGTAATTCAAAACGACACTTTTAGTGTTTTCGGCTGTTCCGGATTGCAGCTTCTTCGTGCTACCTTTGGGAAATCTAACCCGAAAAAATGTCTGAAAATCTGAATTCTACCCCTCTGGGCCGTCCGTTTACCGTGTTGGCTGTAACCGAAAGTTCCAACAACTATGCCATGGAAGCCCTCAAACGGGGTGAAGCACAACATGGCAGTGCCTGGTTTGCCATGGAACAAACATCCGGCCGCGGTCAACGCGGAAAAACATGGGTCTCCGAACCAGGACAGAACATCATCCTCAGCGTAGTCATCGATCCTTCCAGATACAATGTGAACAAGCCTTTCGAGCTCAATTGGAGCTTCGCACTGGCCGCCCATAAACTCTTCAGCCAATTCACCGGCGGCGACTGCTCCATAAAATGGCCGAACGATATTATGTGGCGTGACAGAAAGGCAGCCGGACTTCTTATTGACACGATTTTCCGCGGTACGGAATGGAATTTCGCCGTAGCCGGAATGGGCATGAACATCAACCAGGTCCGTTTTCCCGAAACTTCCCGGAAACCGGTATCCCTCCGTCAGATAACTGGAAGGGTACACGATCCTCTCGAGCTCACAAAACGGTTTCTCCAACTCCTACAGGAAGAATTGGAATTCCATCGGAACGCCGGATCGGAAGCGGTACTCGAAAGATACAACCAACATCTCTTCGGAATCGGAAAGGAAACCCGATTCCAAAAAGACAACATCGTCTTCACGTCCACCGTCATCGGTGTCAATTCGGCCAACCAGCTTTGTTTGAAAACACCCGCCGGACATCCGTTCAATCACGGGGAAATAGAATGGATAATTGAGTAGAACAACTACGGATGCGCGGTTTCCTCCATCGCAGCCAGAATTTCCTCAGCATGCTGCTTGCTTTTGGGCTTGCGGAAAATCTTTCGGATTATGCCTTTTTCATCGATCACAAACGTGGTGCGGTGAAGTCCCATATATTTACGTCCATACAGCTGCTTTTCACCCCAAACACCATATTTGTCGATGAGCTGATGGTCGGTATCGGCGATCAGCGGAAAGGGAAGTTGATTGCGTGTGCTGAATTTCCGGTGTTTTGCCTCGTCATCGGGGCTTACACCCACAATTTCAAATCCCTGTTCCCGAAGAACCGAAAAATTGTCGCGCAAATTGCAGGCCTGAACCGTGCAGGTAGCGGTAAGGTCCTGGGGATAAAAATAAAGAACCAGTTTTTTTCCTGCAAAATCCTTAAGGGAAAGGGTATTCCCGTTCTGATCTTTTCCCTTGAAAGCCGGAGCTTTCATGCCTTCTTCCAGTGTAGTCATCGTTAAATTATCGTTCAAATCTGTAGATCTTTTCCGTACGGTTTCCGGCAACATCCTCAACAGAAATCTTCAGTTCATGTGCACCGGGTCCGCAGTATTCATCAAAAATATAGATAAAGTTTCTGCCTTTGTCGTTGGTGAACCGCAGCCACTTTCCATCCAGCTCTGCCCTGAAATTCACAAACTGATCGTAGTTGTCTTTAACCGTAAACACCATACGCCTTGCGGTTTTCAGATAGGTTTTGGCATTGGCATCGGTGAATCCGACGGGAACGATTACCGGAGGTACCGTATCCAGCACCAGACGGAACAGCCCAAAATCCCGGAATCGTGCAGAAGCCCAGCCTTCCTGCTGCCAGCTGACATTAGCGACCCGTTTTTTGGCCCCCGTTATCCGCTGCATGATAACCCTGCTCTTCTCCTCCTCGCTCAGGTTCCGGTTAGGCTTTATTCTCACCGTGAAATACTCCTGCAGGGGAATATGTCCGGCGCCTATGGTATGCGAGGCCGACACTATGCCCGGTGCGCTGGAATTGGTGCGGATATGATGAATATGAACGGAGTCGTAAAGACATTTTTCGCCGATAAAAAACTCCAGATCCTCACTTTCGTAGACATCGATCATCAGCGGGTAGAACATACGGCCGGCAGGCTTTGCAGGGGCCTTATAGGCTGTCGTTTTCTTTATGCCGAAACTCAGAACAGCGCTGTTTCCATCCGCATCCTTTACTTCAATGCGGATATTGTGAACCCGGCCATCGGTAAGATCGATAACACCGGTATTTCCGGAATAGGAACGATAGATGCTGTTGATGTATCCGGGGAGTTCCGAAAGATGCTGAAGCCATGGACCTCCGTTTGATTTGGTGCGATAGTCGATGTGGGCGTTGAGATAACGTGTGTCTTCATACCCGATTTTTTCCATGCGGAAACCCTGAACCGGCTGGTTGTTATCGTACATCACGGCAGAATAGATTCCGTTCAGATTGGTGGAACCGGTATGCATATCGAAGCTGGTTATCGCGAAACTGACCTTTTCCAGACTTGTTGAAATCACGGCCGGCGTTGTGGTATAGCGGTTTCCCACTCTTTTTACCGGAACGATCAGGGGTGCCTGCTCGTAGATGCTGCGGGCGCGGTCGTAAAGCGAGAGACGAAGAATGGTAGGGGCCACATTATCGGTAATGGGAAGCCCGAACAGCATAGGATTGATGCATTTATCGGTGGCCGTTTCACGGATTTCAAAGTGAAGATGTGGACCTTCTGATCCGCCGGTGTTACCACTGTATGCAATAAATTGCCCTTTTCGTACAGGGAATGCACCTTCCGGGATTTCCAGATACACCGACCACGATTCCTGTTTGTATTGTTGCTCCCGGACATATTTTTCCAGCTCCGGGTAAAAGTCGTTCAGGTGGGCGTAAAGGGTCGTCATTCCGTTGGGGTGATTGATGTAAATGGCCCTCCCGAAACCACCGGGCTCCACCTTTACCCGTGCGATATAACCCTCTGCCGCGGCGTGTACCGGAAGGTTTTCGCGGGCCTGGGTTTTCAGATCGAGCCCCATATGAAAATGGTTGGGACGCAGCTCACCAAAATTGCCACTAAGGCTAATGGGTATATTTAGGGGGTTCCGGAAATAATCTTTGGGATAGCTGACAGGAGGGAAATCCTGTGCTACGGCGGCATTCAGAAGAATTCCACTGGCCAGGAGGAGGGTCGCAACGGACCGGAATATTTGGGCACGGACCGAAAAAAATAAGGGAGTTTCTACCATCCTTTCAGCTTTTTTTATTATTTTTCTAATACGCTGTTTCCGCTTCCAGCAACTGGAAATTCTGTCGCAAAGGTACTGAACCGATGACAGGAAGAATACCAATGTTCCACCATCTAATTAAAAGATTTGTTAACTTAAAAAAAATCCGTATCTGAAACAGCGTTTGGCACGATATTGATGTCATATTTAAAGAAGTAGACCACCTCAATATTCCTTAAGAAAAGCTGGGATTTCTGAATTGACCTACCTGACTTGCCGTGTGGAGAGTTAGGTGTGATTATATGCGTTTTCATTAAACCTTTATTCTGAAACTTTAAATTGAGACGTTATGAAAAGAAATGGACTTAAAATGAAACTGACATTGCTGATGGCAGCTGCCGCAGGTTTCGTGGCAGGTAAGTGGGGAAATGGCGATAACAAGGACCGTATGTCGCAGCGTCTCAAGGAAAAGCGTGTTCATAAAACACGGATTATCACCAATTCCGAAACCGAAAAGTCCGGAGAAGTTCTCCTGGATGAATACGAGCTGTTGTCTTTCCACAATTAAGAAATAGCCGTATAGTTTAAAATACTTATTATCAATGCGTTCCAAAATGGAGCGCATTTTTTTTTCTTATCCTTCCGGTTAATAATTGATTCGTCGTACCTTTGCGCGATTTATCCCGAAAATCCGGGGGTTTTTCCATATCTCAAGCGACATCGTAAAAATGCCAAAAGACACTTCAATTAAAACGGTCCTGATCATAGGTTCGGGCCCCATTATCATCGGACAGGCCTGCGAATTTGATTATTCCGGAACCCAGGCCGCACGTAGCTTAACTGAAGAAGGGATCAAGGTGATCCTTATCAACAGCAACCCTGCTACCATCATGACCGATCCGATGATGGCCGACAAAGTGTACCTCTTGCCATTAACAGTTGAAAGTATCGAACAGATCCTTGAAGAGAATCAGGTCGATGCGGTTCTCCCCACCATGGGAGGTCAAACTGCCCTCAACCTGGCTATGGAAGCTGAAGAGCTGGGCATCTGGGAAAAACACAACGTTCGACTGATCGGTGTTGACATCAAGGCGATCGACAAGGCGGAAGACCGCGAGAAATTCCGTCAGTGGATGATCGAACTCGGCGTACCCGTTGCCACCGCAAAAACAGCCAACTCCTTCCTGGAAGGTAAGGAATACGCACAGGAAATCGGCTTCCCCCTCGTAATCCGCCCCTCCTTTACCCTGGGTGGAACAGGTGGTGGATTCGTACACACCAAGGATGATCTCGACGAAGCCCTCAACCGCGGACTTCAGGCTTCCCCGATTCACGAAGTACTCGTAGAACAGGCCGTTCTCGGATGGAAGGAATTTGAGCTCGAACTGCTCCGCGACGCCAACGACAATGTCGCCATCATCTGTACCGTAGAAAACTTCGACCCCATGGGTGTTCACACCGGCGACTCCATCACCGTAGCCCCGGCCATGACACTCAGCGATACCGCATTCCAGCTGATGCGTAACACCGCCATCAAAATGATGCGCGACCTCGGCAACTTCGCCGGCGGATGTAACGTTCAGTTCGCCCTGAATCCGGAAACAGAAGAAATCATTGCGATCGAAATCAACCCGCGCGTGAGCCGCTCTTCTGCCCTGGCTTCCAAAGCCACCGGTTACCCCATCGCAAAAATCGCAGCGAAACTCGCTATCGGATATAATCTCGACGAACTTCAGAACCAGATCACCAAAACCACTTCGGCTTATTTCGAACCAGCACTGGACTACGTCATCGTTAAAATGCCCCGCTGGAACTTCGACAAGTTCAAGGGCGCAAACGATACCCTCGGACTCCAGATGAAGAGCGTAGGTGAAGTAATGTCCATCGGACGCACTTTTACCGAAGCCATCCAGAAAGCCTGCCAGTCGCTGGAAAACAACGCGGTCGGCCTCGGATACTACGGCAAATCCCAAATGCACGCCGAAGAACTGATCGAATACATCAAAACCCCGAAATGGGACCGCATCTTCCGTATCAAGGATGCTCTCATGCTCGGTGTGAGCGTGAACACCATCACCAAGGCAACACTTATCGATCGCTGGTTTATCTACGAAATCCAGAAGATCGTTAACATCGAAAAAGAAATCGCCAAATACAAGCTCGAAACACTGCCCCTGGAACTCCTCAAGGAAGCCAAAACCAACGGCTTCAGCGACGAGCAGATCTGCAAAATCATGCAGAACGGAACAGAAGACGAGCTCTACGCCAAACGTAAGGCCGCAGGTATTACCCGCGTGTACAAAATGGTGGACACCTGCTCAGCCGAATTCGAAGCGAAAACGCCCTACTTCTACTCCACTTTTGAAAACGGCAACAATTCCGAAAGCAAAAGAAGTGACAAGAAAAAAGTTATCGTACTGGGTTCAGGCCCCAACCGCATCGGTCAGGGTATCGAATTCGACTATTGCTGCGTTCACGGACTTATCGCCATCAAGGAATGCGGATACGAAGCCATCATGGTGAACTGTAACCCGGAAACGGTTTCTACCGACTTCGATATCGCCGACAAACTCTACTTCGAACCGGTTTACTGGGAACACCTCTGGGAAATCATCGAACACGAACAACCCGAAGGTGTGATCGTTCAGCTCGGCGGCCAAACCGCGCTTAAACTCGCGGAACGCCTTACCGAAAAAGGTGTCAAAATCATCGGTACCTCCTTCGACGATATGGATATCGCAGAAGACCGCGGCCGTTTCTCCGATATGCTGAAGGAACTCGATATCCCCTATCCTCAGTACGGTACCGCCTACACCGTCGACGAAGCCATCGAAGTGGCCAACCGCGTAGGCTATCCGGTTCTGGTTCGTCCTTCCTACGTGCTGGGCGGACAACGAATGAGAATCGTTATCAACGACGACGAAGTTGAAAAGGCAGTGGTAAGCCTGCTGAAACATATCCCCGGCAACAAAATCCTGATCGACCACTTCCTCGATCGCTGCCAGGAAGCGGAAGTTGACGCCATCTTCGATGGTACCAATTTCCACGTGATGGGTGTAATGGAACATATCGAACCCGCAGGTATCCACTCCGGCGACAGCAACGCCGTTCTTCCGGCCTTTAACCTCACACCGCTGGTGGTGACAACCATGGAGCACTACGCCGAGAAAATCGCCCGCGCACTCAATATCCGGGGTCTGATCAACATCCAGTTCGCGATCAAAGACGGAAAGGTATACGTGATCGAAGCCAACCCGCGCGCATCCCGTACTACACCGTTTATCGCCAAAGCCTACCAGATCCCCTATCTCAATATCGCGACCAAGGTGATGCTGGGTACGCATAAACTGACCGACTTCAAATTCGAAAAGAAACTCAAGGGTTATGCCATCAAGGAGCCGGTGTTCAGCTTTAACAAATTCCCGGGTGTGAATAAGGAACTCGGCCCGGAAATGAAATCAACCGGGGAGGCAATCCGCTTCGTGAAGGATCTCAGAGACCCCTACTTCCGTCAGCTCTACAAAGACAGAAGCATGTATTTGAGTAAATAAGAAAAAAGTTGTAACTTAATAGAATAGGGTCGCCCCAAAAGGCGGCCCTATTTTTTTCGATAAAAATTGTATGGCCAGGGCAATGCTCTGGCCATACCCCATCATTTTATTTCAACTTCTGCAATTCCATCAGCGGCATATCATACAGCACACTGTCGCGGTTGTTCCTCCGTTGAACGAAATGTACACGTGCGATATAAGGCTCCACAATCTTCACCTCTTCGGCCTTTGCGGGTGATACCACCATAATCTGCAGACTGAGCTGCCGGCAAAGATCCATCAGGTAGCGGGCCTTCTCCTCATCCTGACGGCTGAACGCCTCGTCCACGCAGATAAAGCGGAAGGAACGCTGATCCAACCCTTCCTTGCTGATACCAAACTGGTAGGCAATGGCCGAACCGAGAATGGTATAGGTCAGCTGTGCCTGCTCACCACCGGAAAGCTTCTCCGTGCCGGTGTAGGTGCGGTAGGTGGTGTTATCTTCCTTCAATACTTCACGGGCCGTAAAACGAAGCCATTGGCGGACATCGGTAACCTCCTTGCGCCAGTTCTCCTTTTCGTCCATTTCGTCGAGAAGTGCCTTGATCAGCAGATAACTCTTCTCCAGAATCGACTCGTCTTTCGTACGATGGTATTCGGCAAGATCCGGCTTCCAGTTGGTAAGTCGGATGCGGAAATCCCTGATGGTAGCTGCCGGGTCCTCCCTGGCGTCGAGCTGAATATAGGTTTCCGGATTTCTGCGAAAGCTGATGTTCTTCAGGCTTTTGTTCAGGGCTTCCACGTTCTTCAGGATCTCATGAAGTTGTTCGTCCAGCATTTCCTTGAAGGAACTCATCCGGTTGATCATTTCTTCATTGAGGTATTTTTTGAACCGCTCCTTCTGCTCGGCCAGCTGATCGCTTTCCAGCTTTTCGAGCAGATCGATGTATTCTCCGGCGAGCTCCGGATTGTCCGACAAACGGTGTGTATCTCCCCTCCAGTCTTCATAGGTCCGGAGTATCTTTTCGTCGGAAGGATTCTTGAACTCCCACATCGCGCGCTGGAGCTGCGATTTCACCTTTGTATACTGATCGCTCAGCGAATCTGTTTTCTGCTGGAGGATACGCTGAACATGTTTCCGGGTTTTGTCGATAACATCGAGATCAATTTCGTACTCGAGGGGCAGAATATACTGCTGCTGGAACTCTGCCAGACGGGCATCCAGGTCGATTCCCTCGTAGGCTTTCATTACTTCCGAGCATTCCCTCAATTGTTGCTCACGAAGCGCCAGTGCGGCCTTCAGCTGCTCTTCCTCCCGCACTTTTTCTTCCTGCTGCAGACGGGCTTTCTGAAGCAACGCCGATTGATTTTCCTGCTGACGTTTTAATTCGGCAAGTCCGGAGCTTCCTTTTTCGAGCTTTTTCTTTTCTTTTTCCCTTTGCTCGATTTCCGAAGCAACGGCCTCCCAATTTATGGCGGAATAGGATTCCACCCGCAGGATCTCGTCGACCGCACGGTCCTGTTCCACCAATTGCTGAACGCGGCTTTTGTGTACGGCAGCTTCCTTACCGAGCGCCTGAAACTGCGATTCCAGTTCATCCATTTCGCGGAGCAGGGCGCGGATTTTCGCACTGCTGTCCCATCCCAGAACATAGTGCTGGCGGCCCTTTCGGTCGGGACGGTCATCCTTTTCGTGACGCATTCCCTGCCGCTGTAGCCCGCTGGAAGTAATGGCATAGTCCGCCTTTCCAAACTCCGTCATGTTATCGGTACAGCGGTAATTGTAGTATTTGTTGAGCTGAAAACGCACCCAGTCGGCATAGGGCGAGCTGTCCTTTACATCCAGTTTGCCGGGAACGGTATCTGTTTCCGTATGGAAGAAATCGTTGAGAACCGGAACCTCCCGGTAACGCTCGTAAACGATTCTTCCCTTAAGATCGGTCTGGTTTACAAATTTGTTTACAGCCTTGTAGTAACTATCGGGAACAAGTAACCGAAGTGCGAAGCTGTGAAGCAGCTTTTCAATTGCGTACTCCCAATGTTCTTCGCCGGGAAGAATCTGTATGATTTCGCCCACAAAGGGAATCTCCTCCTCCGTAGCGCCGGTGACTTCCAGAATTTCCTTACGGATCTGGGCCACCCGGCCGGTGATATTGTTTTTCTGGTTCTGTAGTTGTTCAATCTCCTCCTGGAGCGTATCCATCTGTTTGGCCACGCTATCTTTACGCTGCTGGCAGCGGTACATGGCCTGACGCTTCTCTTCTATTTCTCCGGCGAGCTGTTCCTTTTTCGCCAGTGCCTTCCCGCGGTTCTTTGCAAAGTCTTTTTCATTAGGATCTTCTTCCCATCCGAGTTTGGAAACCCAACGGTTATAGTTTTCGCGACGGGAAGCCTTCTCCTTGCGTTCATTTTCCAGTTCACGGATGCGCTGATCCATTTCCTGCAGTCGGCGTCCTGCATCGCTGCTGCGGATTTCCGCTTCCAGATTGAAGAGTTCGTTCTGAAGTTCTTCGGTGGTTTGGGCGATCTCTTCTTTCCTGTTTTGTACCGCACTGATCTGTTCCTTCAGGCTGTTCATCAGCTTCTGCAGCAACTGCTGCTGCCGCAAACTAAACCATTCGGGCAGCACCTCTCTGTGCTGCTGATAATGATACCGGTCGGCATCGATATTGGTGAGCTGGTTCCATTTTTCGCGGACCGGAAGCAGAAGATCAATCTGCTTCTGCGTCTTTTCGATATTCCGGTGTGCATCGCTCAGGGTTTTGAAATGCGCCTTAAGCCGAACGAATTCCTCTTCCATATCGGTTTCTTCCAGCATCTGTGTACGCACGAACTCATCGAGATTACCCAGGATCTTAAGGCTGATGGTTTGGTTGAACAGCGACTGGGCTTTTTCGGAACGCATACCGAAGATCATCCGAAGTCGGTTTCCGTATTCCTTGGGGCCATCAAAGAACTCAATCGCTTCCCGATGTCCCTGCCTCGGATACTGCTGCTTCAATCTCTTTTTCCATTCACCCTGCGCATCGAAGTAGCGGAAATCCTGCTCAATACCCAGCGGCTTATGAGCAATGATAAACGACTTTTTCAATTCGTTTCCGACAAACCACCGCACCTGCGCCAGGGTTACAAAATAATCTTCGTTTCGGAACACAGCCAGCAATACGGATCGGAGGCCGGAACGATCTTCCCGGAGGCGTTGCACCTTACTGGTACCGGTAGCAAGATCTTCGGATTGCCCGTATTCGCCGGTTACATAACTTTCTTCGGTCCGCTCGTTTTTGGTTTTACCCTCGGCACTCTGATTAAAGGAGCGCATCCTTTTTTCGGCAGCAAGCAAGGTCAGCAGGGCATGCACGAAAGTGGTCTTCCCGCTCCCGTTGGCTCCTGTCAGCAAAGAGTTTTCGCCGTTGGGGTGAACGGAATAAATTTTATCGTTAAACGTTCCCCAGTTCCATATCTCTACCTTATCGAGGCGAAAACCCGCCTTATCCGGGTTTAAACTAAATAAGCTCAGCATCTTCCGATTCTTCTTTCAGTTGTTGTAAAAATTGTTGGAGTACATCGTCGTCGAAACGCGCTTTCAGAATACGCCTTACTTCAAACGTGTCGTCGTCATCGGCCTGGGTATCGCCCTTAACCTGTTTAAGGTAGCCAAGTTCCAGCACTTCGTTGATATACCTGTTTAACTCCCTGATCAGCTTCATCCGGTTTGCCTTCTCCCGGAAAAAGGTTTCCAATTCGGTGCGGAGAAGTTTTCGGGAGATATAGAGATGTTTACTGCTTGTATCGTTCAGCTCAAATTCTTCCAGCATCTTGCGGAGTATAACGCAGAGCAGGGTTACCTCGTAACTCAGCGGACGGCGCTGCATCAAACCGATGGTTGATCCCTTATCGTCGAGTTCCCATTGTTTGAGATACGCATAACCGTCCTTCGCATCTACAATCACATCTACGCCAATCTGCTCAAAATACTGACTTACCGCAACCTGATGCAGCTGCAGCTGATTCCAGGCTTCGCCTTCGTCTTCAAACAAGGGACCTTTGAGTAACCGAACAACGGTTTTAGCCCATATCGCCGGTTTTCTTTCAGCTACTATCATCTCGTAAATACAATTTGGGGTGTTCTTAAAAATTTGAGCCCTTCGGCATCGTACATGATGGGTTCTTCATTTTCGCCATCGATCATGCATTTGTTGCCCATTCCGGCGGCAAGGCTCACATAGGTGAGCAGCTCTGCCAACCCGCGTTCGCAACCATGCTTTTCCACCACTTCCTTCAGACTTACCTGGGATTTTCGTTTAAGCATTCCTGATATGTTGTCCAGAAGTTTCTTTTTGTCGATAAAGTCCTCATCCACGAGCTTCTGAAGATCGGTGAGCTCATTTAGGCTGAGCGCCGCCGTTTCGGGCAGCACCGCAAAATCGTGCACCATGGGTTTATCGCCGGGTTTTCTTTCCAGCGGCAGATAAATTTCGGGGCGATGATCAACGGAAATAAAGGAGGTGGATTTCTCATCCCGATCCGACTGCTGCAATGCCTGCTGAAGAATCTGATTGATGATCTGCTGTGTCTTCCGGCGATTGGATTTCTCCTTTTCCACCACGATACGGCTCAGTTTATACCCCAACAGTTCATTCGTTTCAAGCACCTTTCTTCCGGCCGCGTGAAGAATATGTTTCAAACGACGCAGCGAACGGCCTTCGTATTGAACACCATGCCCGTCGAGAATGTCATACATCTGCTCGCACATACGTGCAAACTCCTCCTGTTGGGAGTCGTCCATCAGAAACTCCCAGAACGCGTAGAAGCTTTTTCCCTGGTCGTTGTTTTTCAGCTCTTCCAGGGCATCGAAAGTGAGTTTCAGCAGTTGCCCCTTGGTAAGCTGGGCATCGGCATGCCGACGGCTGATATGTTTGTAGATTTCCTTGAAGTTTTCCTCCACCTCACGGAAATCGCCCATTAATTCATTGCTGAGTTTATGGATTTCATTCCAACGGCTCTTTACCTGATAGGTTTCCAGCGTATCCGGATTTTGCCCTTTCTTGATGGCCTTGATTTCGGCTTCAATTTCCTTCTTCTGTTTCTCCAGCTCAGCCAGTCGCTGTGCAGGATCCGAAATACTGCGGGTAACCAACTCCTTAACCTTATCGAACAGATCGAGAAACTTGCTTTCTGTAGCAACAAAGTCGCGGTCTTTCAGTACTTCAAGAGCCTGAAAAACCTTTTCGGTATGTTTTGAAAGGGTTACGTAGGGAGTATGCGTTTTCTCGTCGAGGTTGATGAGAACAAAACGACTGTCTTCCCCCGCCCATTTGTTGAGATAAAGCGTTGCTCTTTCCTGATAATCCTGCCCCAGATAATCCAGCCCCATTTCCGCAGCTTCGGTATCGAGATAGTTTAGGGAAACAAGATAGTCGGCAAGAGAATAGCACAATTCATCAAAGGGAATACTGATCCGGTTCTGTTCACGGAATTGCCGGTAGAGAAAGGTAATGCACATGGCGGCGTTTCCGGAACGGAGCAGTTTCATTGAGTATGACTGCTGCAGTAAATGCAGCATATTGGTAAAGCTAAAAATCGATTCCATCCGTAGTAATGACCGCACAAAATACAGTATTTAAAACGAAAGAAACCGGTGTTATCCACAGTGTTGAAAATCGTGTGTCGGAAAGTTTTTTTGGTAATTTTCAGGAAAGGAATTGCAGATGTTGACCCGGAAGAAAAGCTCCTTTTTTCTGATTGGCCTGCCGCTTTTTTGTGCCGGCATTTTCCTTCAATGGAAAGGTTGTTTCAGCCTCACAACGCTTATATGCCTTCTCTTCATAAGTTCTATTCTGTTGTTAATCAGCATTCTGCGGCACAAGACGCGACTGGGGGCCATCGGCATGACCGGATTCTTGCTTGCATTGGGCGGAACACTGTGTCGGATTTCCGATAAGCGATCTCTCTGGACGAATCCTGATATTCCGCCGGAAAACGGGTTTCTTCTGCTTCAGGTTAACGAGCCGGCTGTGGAAAAATCATCTTCCTATAAACTGGCGTGTGAGCTGATTGCCTCGGGAAATGCGGTGACGGCACAGCCCGCCGCTGGTCAGATATGGGTTTACCTGAAAAAAGATTATGCGCCCGTTCCGAAATACGGACAACGATTTATTCTGGCAGGACGACCGGAACGCATTGTCAACGCTGGTAATCCAGGTGGATTTGATTTCCAGGAATGGGCCGACAGGAAGGGCATCTATTATCAGATCCGCTGCAGCGGCAACGCGTTGCAGATCCTTCCCGGATTCTACGGCAACGGGCTGAGAGAAAAACTTTACGTTTGTGCGGAGGCGTTATTAAAACATATCCGCACCAGCATTCCCGAGCCTTCGGCAGCCGGTATCGCACAGGCTCTGCTGATCGGTTATAGAGCGGGAATCGACAACGAATTGAACGAGGCGTATACCCGAACCGGTGTGGTGCATATCGTTGCCATTTCGGGTATGCATTTGAGTATGATTTTTGGACTGCTTGCCATTCTCCCTTTCCGCAAACAGAATCGGGTGGCTTTTCTTTTCCGGAATATATTGATTGCGTCAACAATCTGGTTGTTTACCTTTCTTGCCGGTGCCGCCCCCTCCATTATGAGAGCAGCCGTAATGCTGACGCTGACTTTGATTGCCCAGAGTTTTGGACGTCGAACCGATTCCATCAACACCCTGCTGGCATCGGCATTTCTGCTGCTCCTTGCCGACCCTATAAACCTCTGGGATATCGGATTCCAGCTTTCCTACACGGCCGTTGGGGGATTGATCCTGTTTTCAAAAAAACTGGAAGAATGGTTCCGGTTCAAACATCCCTTCCTGATGCTGCTCTGGCAAATGCAGACCATCAGCATTTCGGCGCAGATTCTCACCACTCCGCTCGTATTGTACCATTTCCATCAGTTTCCCGTATTGTTCCTCCTGACCAATATGGTAGCCGTACCCGTGTCCGGATTCATTCTGTATCTCGAGATCCTCCTCTGCCTGCTGATGGTTTGGCCGGAAGGCGCCCTTTTCTTCGGCAAACTCATTACTTTTCTTTTGGACTACATGAACAATTATATCATTCTGTTGTCTAATCTCAGCTGGTGTACGGCCGAGGGATTCAATATCGGAGCACTGCAGGTTGCCGCCTTGTTTTCGCTGATATTCTTCGCAGATCGTTTTTTCGTAAAAAGGAAGCTGGCTTCGGCTATTGGCGCCATCCTATGCGTGGCGGTAATTGCCGCAGCCCGTAGCCTCGCGGAACTCCAGGCCAACCAACAAAGGATTCTGGTGGTGTATCACATCCCCGGATCGGCATCTGCGGAATTGATCTGGGGAAGAAAAGCCATCCGATTTTGCGATAACTCGAAAATGGACCCACGCTCCGAACGAAAAACTGTTCTTCCCAGCCATTGTTATTTCCGGATCCGGGATATCGAATCGGCGGAGATCTGTTCGGAAATATTGGTCTGCAGCACCGGACTGGGAACGGTAAATATTGTGACCGGAAATCCAATTCCAAAGGCTGATCTTATTGAAAATCAGACCGATATTGTTGTTCTCTCCGGGTCTATGTCCAAAACTCGGGCTGCCCGATGGAAGGAAATTTGTAAGGGAAAGGGCATCGCCGTACACGACGTCCGGGAAAAGGGCGCTTTTGTAATCAGCCTGAATTAAAGTAATTTTGCGCCTTCCTTACCCGGTTTCCGGGACAACACACCTAAATACACTCAATTATGTCCAAAAAGATCCAGTCGGCCCTGATCTCCGTTTTCTACAAAGACGGCCTGGATGCCATTGTAAAAAAGCTTCACGAGCTGGGCGTTAAGATTTATTCCACCGGCGGAACACAGAGCTTTATCGAGAAACTCGGTGTACCCTGTATTGCCGTTGAATCGTTGACTACCTATCCCTCCATTCTTGGTGGGCGTGTTAAGACGCTGCATCCAAGCGTTTTTGGCGGTATTTTGGGAAGAAGGGACAATGAAACCGATGTTCAGGAAATGGCTCAATACCAAATTCCTGAGATCGACCTGGTTATTGTGGATCTCTATCCCTTTGAGGAAACCGTAGCCAGTACGACCGACGAAAAAGCAATTATCGAAAAGATCGATATCGGAGGTCCGTCCATGATCCGCGCGGCTGCAAAAAACCATAAAGATGTAGTGGTTATTGCTTCAAAGGCAGACTACGCGCTTCTTGAAGATATCCTGAACAACCAGGCGGGCGAAACTACCCTGGAACAACGAAGAATGTTCGCCATTAAAGCGTTCGATGTTTGTACAGGTTACGATATTGCTATTTCCAACTACTTCCACGGAAGCAATCATTTCAACCCCTTCTCTTCACAGCAAACCGTTCTGCGCTACGGTGAAAACCCGCATCAGAAAGGCGTATTCTATGGCGATCTGACCCAGCTTTTTGATCAGCTCAACGGAAAGGAACTTTCCTATAACAACCTGGTGGATGTTGACGCAGCCGTTCAGTTGATCAACGAATTCGACAACAGCAGCGTTACCTTCTCCATCATCAAACACACCAATGTTTGCGGTATCGCCAGCCGCGCCAGCCTGAAAGAAGCCTGGGATGCGGCTCACGCAGGTGATCCGGAATCTGCCTTCGGTGGAGTACTGGCCTGCAATGCAAAGGTCGACAAAGCAACAGCAGAAGCCATCAACGAAATCTTCTTTGAAGTGTTGATCGCGCCCGCATTCGACGAAGACGCCCTGGCTGTTCTGAAATCCAAAAAGAACAGGATTCTCCTTCAGCAAAAGCAACGTCCGTCTTCTGCCCATCAGTTCAAATCAATGCTGAACGGCGTATTGATGCAGCAAAACGACGAAGGAAATTATTCTGAATGGAAAGAAGAGGGCGGCCGCACCAGCACCGATGCTGAAAAAGCCGATCTTATTTTTGCCAATATTGTTTGCAAGCACCTTAAGTCAAACGCCATCGCACTGGTCAAAAACCGTCAGTTGGTGGGTAAGGGTTGCGGGCAAACCAGCCGTATCGATGCCCTGCGTCATGCGGTAGAAAAAGCCAAACAATTCAACTTCGACCTGAAAAATGCTGTAATGGCCTCCGACGCCTTCTTCCCCTTCAACGACTGTGTGAAGCTGGGTCATGAAGCCGGCATTACCGCGTTCATTCAGCCCGGTGGATCTATCCGCGACAAGGATTCTATCGACTACTGCAAGGAAAACAACCTTGTGATGGTCATAACCGGATTGAGACATTTCCGCCACTAATCGGATTGACGATACAATAGAAAAGGCCGCTCGTTGCGGCCTTTTCTATTTATATTGATGTTTATTTTGCTTTGCGTTCCTTCCAGAGCTCGTTAAAGGTCTTCTCCGGAAACTCAAGCCCCGCGCGGTGTGCAGACCACCCCTTGATTACCCTGTTCACCATCCAGTTTTTGAGCCGGGCATTGCCCATATTCATCATTCCCCTGTTTAAACTGGCTTTACGCCATGCCTTCCAGGCAATCTTTTCGCCCCAGGAATTAAGTCCTTCTTCCACCGCATCGTGCCGGTTTTCAAGCAAAAGTTCATGAAGATTAATCTTCACGGCACAAACTTCGGTGCAGTTGCCGCATAGTGAAGAAGCATAACTCAGATGAACCCAATCCTTTTTCCCCTTGAGATTGGGCGTGATTACAGAACCGATGGGTCCACTGTAGGTGGTTTCATAACTATGGCCTCCGATATTTTTATATACAGGGCATGCGTTCAAACATGCGCCGCAGCGGATACAGAATAAACTCTCGCGAGTCTTTTCATTGGCTAAAATGTTCGTACGACCGTTGTCCAGCAGAATCACATACATCTCTTCCGGACCATCCACTTCATTGGGCTGACGCGGACCTGAGATCAACGAGTTGTAAACGGTAACCTGCTGTCCTGTTCCATAGGTTGCCAGAAGCGGCCAGAACAAAGCCAAATCCGACATCGAAGGGATCATCTTCTCAATACCCACCAAAACAATATGGGTTTTCGGAAAGGCACTGCTGAGACGCGCATTGCCTTCGTTTTCCGTAAGTGCGATCCCCCCTACATCCGATACAATAAAATTGGCCCCGGTAATACCCACTTCGGCCGTCACATATTTCTGACGCAGTTTTTCGCGGGCAACCAGGGTAAGTTGCTGCGGAGTAAGCCGCGGATCCGTTCCCAATTTCTCGGCAAAGAGTTTGGCAACATCTTCCTTGCTTTTATGCATGGCGGGAGTAACAATATGATACGGCGGCTCACCATCAAGCTGCTGGATATATTCCCCCAGATCCGTTTCTACACTTTCGATATTGTTTTCATGTAAAAACTCATTCAGCTTGATCTCTTCCGTAGCCATACTCTTGCTCTTGACTACGGTTTTGCAGTTTTTCTCCCGGCAGATGGCAAGAATTTCTTTCCGCGCTTCTTCTGCATCCCTTGCCCACACCACTTTTCCGCCGCGACGCGTAAAATTAGCCTCGAACTCCTCCAGGTAAACATCAAGGTTTTCGATGGCACGCCATTTTACATTTTTAGCCCGTTCACGAGCCAAATGCACATCCGAAAACTGCTTTTTTCCTATGGGAACGACGGCATTATACCGTCCGATATTGAAGTTGATTTTATTGCGATGGTCCAGATCCGTCGCCTTGATCGTACTCTTTGCAATAAATGATGCAGCATTTTGATTGCTCATACAACTTGGTTGGATCGGTTATTTTTTATTTTCCTCCGGGAAATATTCTTTCGCCACAGCATCAAGCGCCTCGTAAAATTCTTCACCATATTTCCTGACCAATGCTTCTTTCAGAAATACATAGGCGGGAACTTTCAGTTTGGCCCCCAGCTTACAACCACAGGAACATAGATCCGCACGGGGTTCGTAGTTCACCAGGTCGAGGCTGCCATCGCTGCTTTTTTTGGTTTTGATCGGATAGAGATGGCAGGAAATAGGCTTTTTCCAGCTGATCTTACCATCGTTGTACGCCTGTTCAATGCCGCATTTTACAATTCCCTTTTCATCGAAAATACCGTACACACAGATCTCCGAATTAATGGTTGGTGTAACCCAACCAAACTCACGGTCATACACATATAGTCCCTGGCGTTCAATTTCCTCGATAGCCCTGTGCGGCAGATAGGGCTTTACCATTTCATAGGCTTCGCGGATGTATTCCAGTTCCTGGTCTTCCAACGGCGCTCCGGCATCCCCATCCACACAGCAACCACCCTTGCACTTATTCAGATCGCAAACAAAGTGTTCCTGCACAACCTCATCACTCACCAGAATATTATCTATGGCTATCATTTGATCGACTTGGCTCCGGCAAAAGACCGGAAATTGTTGAATTTGATTTGTTGCTCAAAATTAGGAATAAATACGCTTAGGCCGCGCCCAAAATCAAGACCCACGCGTTTTTCACGTTTTTTTAGGCTGCAGCGACCCCTGGGACTGAACAAGACCCGGAAGCGGTAACCGTTATTAACTGTAATGGGAAATTATTTCCAGCGAAGGGTTTGAATGAGATGGTTCATGTCTTTCTGCAAAAAATCGTGAACTACGCCCAGTGAATCCGCATTGGGTGTGGCATCGAAGTAGAGTGCACCGCGCAGGAAATGCCGGGTGGAATCGGTCAGAAAAAACTGATGGGCAGTGGCCGTATTGCCTGAAAGACGGAAGAAAATGCCCGAAATATCGTTGGGTGTGGTCATCAGTGAATCGTTGATACCGGAGGCCTTCATCGTGTGCTGGGTATAAACCATTTTGAAAGCATCATCAATCAGCCGGTCAAAATTGTTCCGGACCGCCTTGTAGCTTACGTAAATCTTACCGTCAAATCCGGGGAATTCGATATTGATCCAGTACGGATTTTCGGGCGTATCCTCAAAGAAGCTTGTATCCTTGACCACGCGGGCATAAACCGGGTATTCAAATGCATAGGGATAGCCGGGTTCATCAAACAGCTGGTAGCTGTGTTCCGGGAAGTCGATCCGGAAATATCCTGTAGGCCGCGGGGTATAGTCCGAATTGCAGGAAGAAACGAATACAATCAGGGCTAAAAAAAATAATACTCTATACATCATTGCTGTTTCTGGATGATTGAACCTATTCTTCCGAAGGCACATTTACGGTTACCTTAACTTTATTGACGCGGTTTCTGGTAATATCGAGAACGGTAAATTCAAAATCGCCGCAGGTCAGAACGGCATTGGTTTCGGGGATTTCCCCGGCCAATTCGAGCACCAGGCCGGCAACGGAATCACTCTCGCCCCGAACGAGGTCGAAGGTATTCGTTGGAAGCCCCATGATGCGGCACATGTCGTAGATCATGGTTTTCCCTTCGAAAACATAGTTCCGGTCGTCGATCTTGCGGTTGATGCTTTCTTCATCGTCAAATTCATCCTTGATATCACCAATAACCTCTTCCATAATATCTTCCATTGTCACAATTCCCGAAGTGCCCCCGAATTCGTCGACCACAACCGCAAAGTGGATGTGTTTGGTCCGGAACTGCTGGAGCAGATCACGCACCAGTTTGTTTTCGTGGACGAAGTAGGGCGGCCGGATCAGGGTTCGCCAGTCAAAATCGTCGGATTGATTGAGGAAGGGTACCAGATCCTTGGTATGGATCAGGCCTACGATTTCGTCGAGGCTTTTCCGGTACACGGGAAGTCTTGAATAGTGAAGTTCTTCCACTTGCTTTTTCAGATCGCCGAACGAGGTATCGATGTCAATTCCGGAAACGTCCAAACGGGTTCGCATGATCTGTTTGACCATGATGTTGCCGAACTTGACAATCCCCTTGAGGATATAGCGTTCATCTTCGCCGCTGGTCAGGTCGATGGCCTGATCGAGTTCCTGGAGTGTATTGGCCTGGCTTCTGCTGCCGATTCGCTTTTCGAGGCCGTCGGAATAGCCAACAAACCACCAGCTCAAACCTTTCAGAACCGAGTGAATGGCGGCCACAACAAACGCCGCATTATAGGCAAAACGGAGGTTGTTCTGGGTAGCCCAGACTTTCGGCAGGACTTCTCCGAAAAGCACCAGTACAAAGCCGATAATGCCGATTTTGATGGCATAGAGAAGCAGTGTGTTGTCGACACCGGTAACCACCAGATCGATGGCAAAATTGGCAAGGATAATAAGACAGATATTGACAAAACTGTTTGCGATCAATAACGAGGCGAGGAGCGCTTTCGGTTGTTCGAGCAGCTGAATGATGGTTCGGGCAGAAGCATGCTGTTTTGTTTTCAGCATGTTCATATCCTTGTAGGTAAGCGAGAAAAAGGCAACTTCAGCACCGGAGATCAGGAAAGAAAAGATCAACAGTACGATAATCAGGATAATGAGGACTGTTGTGCCCTGTGAATCAATTAACAGCAATGCTGAAGAAAGCAGCGGGTTCGATATGTCTACCGACGGATAATCCAAAACTGTGGTTTTTCGTTAAAAATAGAGGCGCAGAACTACGGATTTTTTATCCTTTCTGCAAAGGTACGACGGGGCTGATATTTTAGAAGCTTAGGTCGTCGCTGATCGGTGGGATATCGTGATTACCCATTCCTTCGATACTTTCACCGTTGGGCAGATGCGGCGCGGAGCCGTCGGCTCTTTTATCGAGCATAATCAGGTTGTCGCCAACCACTTCCGTAGCAAACTTCTTGTTGCCTTCCTTATCTTCCCAGCTCCGTGTACGCAGACGTCCCTCTATGTACACCAGACTTCCTTTGTGAAGGTATTTCTGGGCCAGTTCAGCCAACCCTCTCCAAAGTACAACTGTATGCCATTCTGTTTGAGAGATTAACTTACCGGACCTGTCTTTGTAAGTTTCGGTAGTAGCGAGTGGGAATTTCGCAACGGCTATATTTCCTTCGAGGAACTGAACATCCGGATCTTTGCCCAGGTTGCCAATGAGCATCACTCTGTTAACGCCTCGCATAGTGTATTAGTTTGTTGATTATACAATTGCCATTCTGAGTTATGCTTTTAAAGTTAACTGAATTTCATAGAAAAATGAAGAAAACTTATAACCTGTTCTTCAGAATAATGGGAAAAGCATATTCGGAGAGTTGGGCCGGGGGCACCAGTAACCATTCGGGTCCCGGGTGGGGATTTTTCCGTAGTTCAACGTGGATAAGCCTGATATGCAATGTTTGGTGCGACAGTTGATGTTTTCGGAGTTCGGAAATATGGGTGGGCCTGAGTTTCCGCAGTTCCGGGAAAGGGGCTTTAAGGAGAACCTCCCGGGGTTCGGCAGGCCCATCGGTTTCCACCGGAATGAATTCGTAAAGGTCCTTCCAGATATCGCGCCCATTGCGTTTTCGGATCAGGACATTGCCGTTCAGTGAGGCCACGATATAATTGATCCAGCGGGTTTTACGGTTCAGGGTCTTTCCCTTGACGGGTAGCTGGTGGGTAGTTCCGGTTTGGAAGGCGATACAGCCTTCTGCCAGCGTGCAGTTCAGGCAGTCGGGATTACGCGGCCTGCACACTACCGCGCCGAAGTCCATGATCGCCTGATTCCAGGCTGCCGGGCGTTTCCGGTCGAGCAGGGATTCCGAAAGCTGCGTAAAATATTTTTTTCCGGCGGTGGAATCGATGGGCACGTCGGAACCGGTATATCGGGAAAGTACACGATAAACGTTTCCATCGAGTACTGCGTAGGGCAGATCGAAGGCAAAGGAGGCGATGGCTGCTGCGGTGTAGGGGCCGATGCCCTTTAGTGAAAGAATTTCGTTATACGTCGATGGAAACTTTCCGTTGAATTGATCTGTAATCAATTGAGCCGCAGCGATAAGATTGCGGCATCGCGAATAATATCCCAATCCTTCCCAGAGCTTGAAAACCTTGTCTTCCGGGGCTCTGGCCAGATCTCGTATGGTAGGGAAGGCTTCGGTAAACCTTTGGTAATACGCAAGTCCTTGCTCCACACGTGTTTGTTGCAATATGATTTCACTCAGCCAGATTTTGTAGGGATCTTTTTCATGCTTCCAGGGCATGGAGCGGGAGTTTTGTGTATCATTCCATTCCAGAAGCAGAGAAGAAAACCGGTTTTCTACGCCCATAATCCAAAAAAATTATCCGATTTGACACCTTTCATTCTCAACCGATTACGATTAAGTTTTTTCTCCAAATTCAGAAAAAATGAATGAAAAATTCCAAATTATAGGTAAAAAATCTCATAAATAGCGGTATATTTGTTGTACTTTGAAAATCAATTCAATAAAACTTAATAAGCACAGTTATGAGAAAAGCAGATCTCATTAATCAAATATCTGAAAAAACAGGTATTCCCAAAGTTGATGTGCTGGTAACATTGGAAACAATGTTTAAGGAAGTAAAGGAATCACTTTCGAAGGGTGAAAATATTTACATCCGTGGCTTTGGCAGCTTTATCACGAAAAAGAGAGCAGCAAAGATCGGTCGTAACATCAAGAGAAATGTTGCGGTGCATATTCCGGAGCATTTCATTCCTGCGTTCAAGCCTGCAAAAGAATTTGTACAGGATGTAAAGAAACTGAAAAAGGAGGAGTAATTTTGCCCCCTAATTCGGTTTGATGTGAAAAGACAACAATTTATTCTGATAGGTGGCGGGCTTGTTCTTCTGATCGTTTTATTCTTTTTAGCCCCAACAACTCCCAAAGCCCCTGCTGTTACAGAACACCATCATGCCGGCGATGGACACGATCATGGAAATGACAGTGCGGCGACTATTACAACGGCCGCGATTCTGGCTTCGTACAAGGAAAAGTTAACCCCGTCTCAGCTTGAATACGTCACCAGGCTGGAGAATACCGTTGTGCGCGGAGACGTTAAGGATCAAACACTTCACTCGTATCATCAGTTGGCAAAGTTCTGGCGCGATTCGGCCCGGAGTTTTCTTCCGTACGCTTTTTATACGGGAGAAGCCGCGAAGTTGGAAAATTCTGAAAAAAATCTCACCTTTGCAGCCAATTTATTTTTAGGCAACCTGCAGGTTCAGGAAGCTCCGGCACTGAAAACCTGGATGGCAGGGGAAGCTAAAACGTTGTTTGAAAAGGTATTGGAACTAAATCCGGCGAACGATTCGGCAAAGGTTGGCCTCGGAAGTTGTTATTTCTTCGGAAATTTGGGAGCCACCCCGATGGAAGGCATCCTGAAAATCAGGGAAGTAGCCGAAAAGGATCCGGAAAATATGTATGCCCAGTTTATGCTCGGTGTCGGTGGAATGATGTCCGGACAGCTTGATAAGGCCGCAGAAAGGTTTGAAAAAGTTGTTAAAAATCAGCCCGACAACCTCGAAGCCCTGCTCCGTTTGGCCGAAGTGTACGAATTGCAGGAAAAGAAAGCGGAAGCGGTAGAGGTCTACGAACAAAGCAAAAAACTGATCAATAATCCCCAGTTCCTGGAAGCAGTGAACGAAAGGATTAAAAGCTTGAAATAATTTTCATTGATAAACAAGTAAACTAATTGAGTTATGCCTTGTGGTAAAAAGAGAAAGCGTCATAAAATTGCAACGCACAAGCGTAAAAAAAGACTAAGAAAAAATCGTCATAAGAAGAAGAACAAATAAGTATCTTCTTCTGGATACCTTTTTGTGAGCCGGGGATACTCATTCCCGGCTTCCTTGACTTTCGCTGATGCTGTGCTGTTCAGTGCTTTCATACACCATGTTTCACCTTCTTCGTATCCGGCATTTTGAAAACGGCACTTCCTGTTGAAGATTGGGTGAAGTATGTAAAGTTGTAAAATGTGAACAAGGAACTGATCATAAATGCGGCACCCCAGGGTGTGGAAATCGCCTTACTTGAGGATAAAAAGCTGGTTGAGCTACATAATGAAAAAAATGACGCCAACTTTGCTGTGGGAGACCTTTACCTCGGAAAGGTGAAAAAACTCATCCCCGGACTGAACGCCGCCTTTGTGGATGTGGGCTTCGAAAAAGACGCCTTCCTCCACTATACCGATCTCAGCCCCTACGCAAGGTCCATCCTCAAATTCACATCCATGGCCATGAACGATCAATCCCCCGAGGGATTCGATTTTGGCAAATTTGAGGTTGAACCCGAGATCATCAAAACGGGAAAAGTAAACGAAGTTCTGGGCGGAAAACCCCATATCCTCGTTCAGATTCTCAAAGAACCCATCGCGGCCAAAGGCCCACGCCTCAGCTGCGAAATCTCCCTTCCCGGTCGTTTTGTGGTGCTTACTCCATTTAACGATATCATCGCCGTCTCCCGAAAAATCCACTCCGCCGAAGAACGAAAACGCCTTCAGCGTATCGTGGAGTCGATCAAAACAAAAAATTTCGGCGTTATCGTTCGTACCGCTGCCGAAGGAAAAAATACGGCCGAACTTCATGAAGACCTCTCGGCCCTGATCGCCACCTGGAAAACCATCCAGCAGAACCTCAAAGGCGCAACCGCCCCTTCTAAGATTCTCAGCGAACAGACAAAAACCACCAGCATTCTCCGGGACCTTCTCAACGAAGATTTCAACCGTATCGTCATCAACGATAAGGCGATCTACAACGATACCCGGAACTATATTCAGAAGATCGCACCCGAAAAGGCCGACATCGTCTCCTTCTACAACAACGGAGCACCGATCTTCGACAGCTTCGGCGTTACCAAACAAGTAAAAGCGGCTTTCGGAAAAACGGTAAACCTCAACAGCGGCGCCTACCTGATTATCGAACATACCGAAGCGCTTCACGTTATCGACGTAAACAGCGGCTATAAGAGTGTTTCCAACAACCAGGAACAAAATGCACTCGAAACAAACCTGGAAGCCGCAGAAGAAATTGCAAGGCAACTTCGTCTGCGCGACCTGGGCGGAATTATCGTGGTCGACTTCATCGACATGAAACTCCCCGAAAACAAAAAGGCGCTGGCCGATGCCATGGAGAAATTCATGAAAACTGATCGGGCAAAACATGCTGTACTGCCGATTTCCAAATTCGGCCTGATGCAGATTACCCGTCAGCGCATGAAACCGGAGATTTCCATCAATACCCAGGAAGTCTGCCCCACCTGCAACGGCACCGGAAAAATCACTTCCACCATCGTCCTCGAAGACGAGATCGAAAAGAACCTCAGCTACCTGGTAACACACCAGCACCGCAACCTTACACTGATGGTTCACCCGATCATGCACGCCTACCTTACAAAGGGATGGCTCCGCTCCAAATCTTTCAAATGGAGATGGAAGTATAAAACAAAACTGAGCGTTAAAGCCAATACGAACTACCATCTTACGGAGTTCAATTTTTTTGATCAGCACGACGAACAGATCAAGCTCTGAGCCAAATATGAAATGATTTGCAAAAGCCCCTCACCGGGGCTTTTCTTTTTGCTGGGCTGAAGAGCGAACCGAACGTTGAAAGGATCGCCCCTAGGTTTTACTTTTTAGATAGTCCCGTTTTTTAACAGCGGATTTAATGCCTTTGGATCAGGAAAGTCGAAGGAATTTTAGGAAAGGAGTGATGGAGCACTACGCGTACGCCCTGAATTTTTTGTTTTTTTTCCTGGATTGCTTCACCGTCGGCCCGCAATTACGTGAGGGCGGGCGAAGACGTCAGGGATCATCGCCTGGGCGAGGGCTTTTCCCAAAGCAATCCAGCATTGTAAAAGTTGGAAAGTCTTCGCTGTTTGGCCTATCGCGGAGCGGGGCCGCGATGCGTATGAAGTCGGCTGCACCTATGCCCAATAAAAAAGCCCGCCGAAGCGGGCCAATAGTTTTCGATCGTTTTTGTTGGCAAATGCCTACTCCCTACTGCGGGATCCACTCAGATAAATCAGCAGATACTGCACCAGCGTCACAATAGAGGCAATGGCGGCTACCACATAGGTCATGGCGGCCCATTTCAGGGCATCCTTTGCCATCGGATATTCGCGCTGATTGGTAACATTCGTGTGCTGCAACCAGGCCAATGCGCGGCGGCTGGCATCAAATTCAACCGGAAGGGTAATGATGGAGAACAACGTGGTGGCTGCAAAAAGGATAATGCCAATGAGCAACAACTGCGGAAACACGTTAATCATCAGGATACCCGCCAGCAGAACCCACTGCACCAGGGAAGAACTGACCTGCACCACCGGTACCAGCTTACTCCGCATCGTTAACCACCTGTAGGAGGTAGCGTGCTGAACGGCGTGCCCGCATTCGTGGGCAGCCACTGCCGCGGCGGCAACACTGCTGCTGGCATACACGTCGGGACTCAGGTTAACAGTTTTGTTTACCGGATTGTAGTGATCGGACAGAAATCCATCAACAGAAACGACTTTTACATCGTGAATACCGTTTTCCCGGAGCATCTTTTCGGCTACTTCCCGGCCGGTGAGCCCGCTTAACAGCCCCACCTCGGAATACTGCTTGAATTTACTTTTCAAACGCCAGGAAACCAGCATACTGATGCCGACAAAAATTAAAGACACGAACATAATGGATGGAGTCATCTCTCTACCGTTTTAAATCTAAATATCAAATTGATTACCACAAGCTTTTATAAAACAAAAATCCGACTTTTTGTCGGTAAAAAACTGTTAAAGACCGACCGCTGCCATTTTGGCGTATTATAATTTAATTCAACAGTCATTTTTACTTTACTTATTTTTGTAATTTATTATGCATTTATATATAATTTTTTATAAAGTTTTGGAGGAGCTGATCGGCTAAAAGTTATTCACACCCGGAAAAAATAATTTTGTTATGTAGCACGAATTTGTAATTTAGTGCAAGAATTTAATGGGTTAGTAAGTAAGAAGGGTCGGCATTCATGCCGGCCCTTTTACCTTTGGATAAACGAGGTTTATGAGCAAGTTAAAAACGGCTTTTTTTTGTCAGCAATGTGGTTATGAAAGTCCAAAATGGCTCGGTAAATGTCCCTCGTGTCAGCAATGGAACACCTTCGTCGAAGAAAATGTTGTAAAAAAAGAAAACCCCTCCACCTATTCCTCTCTCAACTGGAAAGATGATCACTCCGAAAAACGCAAAAGCGTAACCGTAGCACTTGACGATGTAAACGTAAAAGAACAGGATCGTATTGTAACTGCCGATTTCGAACTTAACCGGGTTCTTGGTGGTGGAATCGTTCCCGGAAGTATCGTTCTTGTTGCCGGCGAACCGGGAATCGGAAAATCAACCCTCTTTCTCCAGAACGGCCTTCAACTTGCCGGCGTAAAAACGCTTTACATAAGTGGAGAAGAAAGTGAGCAGCAGATAAAAATGCGGGCCAACAGAATCAATATTACCAACAAAGACTTTTACCTGCTCACCGAAACCTCAACACAAACCCTATTTCAGGAAATCAAGAAACTGCGTCCGCAGCTGGTAATCGTCGACTCCATACAAACCCTTCAGTCGCCGCTCATAGAATCTTCACCGGGAAGTGTATCCCAGATCCGCGAATGTGCCGCAGCATTCCAGCGCTTCGCCAAGGAATCGGATATACCGGTATTCCTGATCGGACATATCACCAAAGACGGAAGCATTGCCGGTCCGAAAATTCTTGAACATATGGTCGACACCGTTCTTCAGTTCGAAGGCGATCGTCACTACGCCTACCGCATACTCCGTACCTTAAAGAACAGGTTCGGCTCCACTTCCGAACTCGGCATCTACGAAATGACCGGAGCCGGCATGATACCGGTAACCAATCCCAGTGATATCCTAATCACGCAGAAGGAAGAAGCCCTCAGTGGCATCGCCATTGCGGCCACCATCGAAGGCATGCGCCCCCTACTCATCGAAGTACAGGCACTGGTTACCCAATCGGTATACGGCACCCCGCAACGGACGGTCAGCGGATACGATCTGCGCCGCCTGCAGCTTTCCCTCGCCGTGCTGGAAAAACGCGGCGGATTTCATTTTGGAATGAAAGATGTATTCCTCAACATCACCGGTGGATTAAGAGTGGAAGATCCATCCATCGACCTGGCGGTGATGGCCGCACTTTTATCTTCCTATGAAGATATGCCGGTTCCCCATAGTATCTGTTTTGCCGGAGAAGTTGGTTTAAGCGGAGAAATCCGCGCCGTCAACCGAATCGAACAGCGGATTGCCGAAGCCGAAAAAATGGGCTTCGAAAAAATCATCATCTCCCGTTACAATCTGAAAGCCATTCCCGACAACCTTAATATTGAAGTAGTGCCGCTGGGACGTATCGAAGAACTTTACCAGTATCTCTTCCAGTAACGTAAAAAAACCGCGGTCTTTCCGGTGTAAACACCGTTGAAATTTCACAAGCCTATGCGGAGCTTGCGGCCATGAAATTCCTTAGCCGCTGTTTGCACGACCTCGCGAATTTGTTTTTCCCACATCTCTGTGTGGGCTGCGGAACTGTTGTATCGGTACCGTCCGAATATCTATGTATCCACTGCAGGATAAATTGGCCGGTCACCGGATTCGCCGATCGGGAAAACAATCCCGTTTCCCAAATCTTTCGGGAAAGAAGTGCAGTTCGCCATGCCATGGCCTATTGTTATTTCACAAAACGTTCGGGCGTACAGGAACTTCTCCACCTGCTCAAGTACCGCGACGATAAAACCGTGGCCGTATATATTGGAAATATGATGACCGAAGCGCTGATAAATTCGAGCCTCTATACGGATATTGATATGATTATTCCCGTACCCATGCATCCGAAAAAAGAAAAGATCCGCGGTTATAACCAGACAAAACTGATTGCCGATTCCATTGCGAAAAATTGGAACGGGTTGGAAGTATGCATGGCAATCACCAAAACCAGTCAGACGGAAAGCCAAACAAAAAAATCGCGCTGGGAGCGCTGGAGAAATATGCAGGACCGTTTTGTTCTTCAACATCCGGAAAAGGTTGCCAACCGCAATATATTGCTGCTCGACGACGTGATCACTACCGGTGCAACGCTGGAAGCCTGCACGCAGGTTTTACTCCAGGGTAAACCGGCCTCGGTAAACATAGCCGGGTTTGCCTGGGCGGCTACCCGAATATGAGCCAGACAATGGTTCCGGGTAAACTGCTCAGGTTTTTATACCTTTAGGAATATCGCCAAGGGCACCATTTTTGAACATGAGGATACACAGGTCCGTTGGACCGAATGTAATTTTCAAATTTTAAAGAAAGCATCATGTTAAAGTTATTATTAATGTCTGTTTTTCTCATAGCCTCTGCCCCGACGAAGTCGATTTACGATTTTAAAGTACCATCGTTGGATGGAAAGACTATCGATTTTTCAGCTTATAAGGGGAAAAAGATCCTGATTGTGAATACGGCCTCGAAGTGCGGATACACCCCTCAGTACGCGGGGTTGCAGAAACTGTATGAGCAATACAAAGACAAGCTGGTCATCATCGGGTTTCCGGCGAACAATTTCAACCAGCAGGAACCCGGAACCAACCAGGAAATTGCCGCTTTTTGTGAAAAAAACTATGGCGTTACCTTTCCGATGGCAGAAAAGGTTTCCGTTAAGGGCAACGATATCCACCCCCTGTTCCACTGGTTAACCACCAAAAAGGAAAACGGCGTAATGGATGCCGATATCCGGTGGAACTTCACCAAGTTCCTGATCAACGAAAAGGGAAAACTGGTTGCGAAATTCGACAGCAAGGTAGATCCGATGGATCCCGAGATTTTGCAGTACCTGAAGTAACGCAAAAAAAATACCTTTGCCCATGCTTTTTAAGGATGTAGTAGGGCAGAAAGAAACAGGACGCAACCTGGTTGAGCTGGTACACCATAATCGATTGAGCCACGCATTGCTCTTTCTCGGAAAAGAAGGTACCGGCGCTCTTCCCCTGGCCCTGGCTTTTGCCCAGTTTATCGTTTGTGAAAGAAAAGACGGATCGCAGGCTGATTCCGCCCCTTCATTGTTTGGAGAAGCCCCTGCAGACCCGGAACCCGTATACGAACCCTGCGGCACCTGTGCTGCCTGCCAGAAGGCGGCTGCACTTGCCCACCCGGATATTCATTTCTCCTATCCGGTAATTCCCAGAAAGGCGGGCGACAAACCCGTCAGCACCGATTATATTTCCGAATGGCGGGAGTTTATCCGACTCTATCCCTATGGAAACGTCTTCGATTGGCTGCAGTTTATCGGAGCGGAAAACAAGCAGGGAAATATCACGGCCGCAGAATGCAACGACATTATCCGCAAGCTGAATCTGAAAAGTTTCGAAAGCGAATACAAGGTGCTGATCATGTGGATGCCCGAGTACCTGGGTCAGGAAGGCAACAAACTCCTCAAACTGATTGAGGAGCCGCCGGTCAATACCCTGTTTATCCTGGTGGCTGAATCGGAGTCCGCCATTCTGCCCACGATTCTTTCACGGACACAGCTGGTTAAGATTCCCTCTCCCGATACACAAACCATTGCCGCTGCCCTGGAGGCCCGGACCGGTACCGATCCGCAGAAAGCCTGGCAGCTGGCAGCCATATCCGACGGCAATTACCGGGAAGCCCTGCAACAGCTTCAGCATGCGGGCGACGACTGGAATGAGCTGCTCCGGGAATGGCTGAATGCCATCCTCCGCTCCGGCCCTCTGGCCCAGGTAAAATGGGTGGAAGAAGTGGCCAAACAGGGAAGGGAGAAGCAAAAGCAGTTCCTGAGATACTTCAGCCATCTGCTCGAACAGTCCGTTCGACTCTCCGTTTTGCCGGCCGAACAGCTTGCCATCAGCGAAAGCGAAAAAGATTTTGCCGCAAGACTCAATAAAATTGCTGATCTTCAGCAACTTGAGGCCATCGTTCAGGAGCTCGACAAGGCTGCGTACTTCATAGAACGCAATGCCAACGCGAAAATGCTGTTCCATGCCCTCACGATAAAGCTCTACCACATCATTCGAAACAAATCTTTAATTTTGATGGATTGAGCTATAAACAATTAAATTAACAGTAATCATCATATATAATGGGATGTAGTAGTTGTGGAACAGGGAAACCAAATGGATGTAAAAGTAACGGAGGGTGCAGCACAGGTGGCTGCAACCGGATGAATATACACGATTGGCTTGCCAACTTGCCTTTCAGCGACCCCGAAAGCTCCTGCCGGATTGTGGAAGTGAGCTTTAACCACGGAAGTCGTAAGGATTTTTTCCGAAACAATACGCTTCAGCAGTTTGAGAAGGGAGATCTGGTAGCCGTAGAGGGGGTAAGCGGATTTGATGTAGGGGAAGTAAGCATGACCGGTGAACTGGTTCGCCTCCAGTTGAAGAAGAAGGGTGTATCCGAAATGGATCCCGAAATCAAAAAAATATTACGCCGCGCCACGGAAAAAGACCTGGAAATGATGCGCATCAGCAAGTCCAGGGAAAAAGATGCGTTGATCCGGAGCCGGGCTATTGCCCGCCAGCTTAAGCTTGAAATGAAACTCGCCGAAGTGGAGATTCAGGCCGATGGCCGCAAGGCAACTTTCTTTTATACGGCCGACGACCGGGTCGACTTCCGCGAGCTCATCAAGGTATTCGCGGCCGACTTCCGGGTAAAGGTAGAAATGAGACAGATCGGCTCCCGTCAGGAGGCCGGCAAGGTTGGCGGTATCGGTAGCTGCGGGCGTGAACTCTGCTGCTCTACCTGGCTTACCGACTTCAAATCGGTCAATACCACCGCCGCCCGATATCAGAACCTCTCGATCAACCAAACCAAACTCAGTGGTCAGTGCGGACGGCTAAAATGCTGCCTGAACTACGAACTCGACACCTATCTTGATGCCCTCCAGGGTTTTCCCGATAATGCCGATCAGCTGAAAGTTGCCAAGGGCAACGCCTATCTAATCAAAAAGGATATCTTTAAGAACCTGATGTGGTATACCCTGCCGGACAGTACCAAGCAGTACCCGGTAACCATCGAGCGGGTGAAAAAGATTCTGGCGCTGAACGCACAGGGCATCATCCCCGAAGAGCTTGAAACGGTTGAAGTTACATCTACCAAACCCAAGGAAATAGAACCCGAATTTGTGGATGTGGTGGGACAGATCAGTCTTCGTTCCCTCGAAAAAGCCGACCGCAGGAAAAAGCAGCACAAACAGGCTTCCCGCCACCAGCAGAAAGCCGGTGCCGAAGCCACTCAGGGCGGACGGGGTCCTCAGGGAGGAAATCGTCAGGGGGCCAAACAAGCCTCTCCCCAGCCTCAACAACACGGTAATCCGTCCAGAGAGCAAAACCGTCAGCAACAGGGGAAAAAAGGCCACCAGAAGCCCACGCAACCCCACGGACAGGCACAACACGCTCCCCGTCCGCAGCAACAGCCGCGAAAGGAGGGTCGACCGCCTCGACAGCCTCAACAGAACCGACAAAAACCGCCCCAGGGTCCCAAAGAACCGGGCGCTTAATACAAACTCCGTTTAAGGCGGGTTAATCTTTGGTTAGCCCGCTTTTTATTTCCCGTTTCGGATGGATAGATAAATCGTGTCCAAAATCCGCTCCCGGATTTTCAGCCTTTGCAGTTTGTTATTGTTGCCATCCGGATGCACGCGGTTGGAGAGAAAGATATACACGAGTTCCTCCCTCGGATCCACCCAAACACAGGTGCCGGTGAAACCGGTATGTCCGTAAGTAAAGGGAGACGCACCCAGTGCCGGATAGGGCTCCTTTCGTACCGCATTGTCCTTTTCCGGCTTGTCAAAGCCCAACGCCCGACGGCTGTTGGCGGTTCCGTAAGAGGTGAACAGGTCGATGGTTTCCTGCTTCAGATAACGCTGGCCCTCCCATTCGCCTCCGTTCAGCAGCATCTGAAACAATTTCCAGAGGTCGTGGGCATTGGAGAAAAGACCGGCATGGCCCGACACGCCGCCCATCATGGCCGCACCCGGGTCATGAACATAGCCATGAATCAACTGCCGCCGGAAATAGGGCTCCCTCTCGGTGGGGGCAATCCTGCTGAGCGGAAAACGTTGATACGCATTGAATGCCGTGTTGGACAGGCCAAGCGGCTCATAAAAAATGGCACTCACATATTCGTTCAGTGAAGTGCCCGTTATCGCCTCTACAATTTTACCCAGAAATATGAAGTCGTTGTCGCTGTACACATACTGTCCCGGAGGACCCGATTCGGTGGTAAGTATACGGGCAAACATGGTGTCCACCCAATCGGACCGCAGATACATCGTATCGGCAACCCTTACCGAATACAAAGAGTCCGGTTCCGTGGCATAAAATCCCGGCAGGGGAACACCGCTGAGGGGATCGATCGTTTCCTTGTAGAAAGGAATCCAGGATTTAAGCCCTCCCTGATGGAGGAGCAAATCGTCGATTAGAATCTTCTCCTTGTCTGTTCCACGAACGGAGGGAAGATATTCACCCAGAGTATGATTCAGCACGATCTTTCCTTCTTCATACAACTTCATCACGGCGAGAGTGGTAGCAGCGATTTTGGTGATGGAAGCCAGATCGTAAACGGTTTCCATGGTTACTTCCTGATCCGAAGGGTATTCAAATTTTCCGAAAGCCTGTTCATAAATAATGTTTCCTTTCCGGGCAACCAGCACGACCCCACCGGGTGTTGCACCCTGCATAACGGCTTCTTCGGTGATCGCGGAAATGCCGGCCAGCTTTTCGAGGTCTACATCCGGATCCACTTTGGCCGTCCGTTGGTGAAGATAATCGGTGATGCCGGTACCGAAATGCAGGGAGTCGGAAACCGAAACCGGCAGAACGCCACGGGCTTCCTTTTTCCCGGAAACAATATCCATCGTCACTTCCTGGGTAATCCGATCATCTTCATAACAGGCCAGAACGGTGGTTGCATGAGGGAACAATGCAATCGCATAGGGATTACCGAAAAACAGGGTAACCGTTTTGCCGGATTTGCCCAATTCGTTCACCAGCTTCTGCGAAGCTGCACTCAATCCGAAATTATTGGCAGGGCGTCGGCTGTAATTGTGCAACCCTACCACCACCACGTCGTAGCGGTCGTTGATCAAGTCCGTAAGGGATGCAACACGGGAAAGATCTTGATTGTTGCTGAAGTAAAAAACATCCGCATTATAGTTCGAACGCATCTGCTGCGCAAAAAGGTTGTCGCTCTGAAGTCCAACGCCGACATAAGCTACTTTGGTGGACGACTTCATCTGAAGGGGCAACTTCGGCCCGTCTTCTTTCACCAGGGTGATGGCGTTTTCCGCAACCAGCCGTTGGATACGGGCCGTGTTTCGGTTAAGATCTTCCACAATTCCCTTGGTATCGATCACCTGGCGGACATTCAGGCCGGTTCTGTATTTGGCCAGCAGTACTTTTTTTACACGCGCATCGATATCATCCCAACTGAGTTTTTTCTTTTTGATGGCTTTTCGAACCAACTGAATACTGCCGGGGATATCACCGGGCAAACAGAGCATATCGTTACCGGCGAGCAGGGATTGCAGGGATGCTTCACCTTTGGGAAAGAATTTGGCCACCCCCTTCATTTCCAGTGCATCGGTAAAGGAGATACCTTCGTATTTCAATTCTTTTCTCAGCAGTTCGGTTACATTTTTATAGGAAAGAGAAGTGGCCCTGTTGGCGGTATTATCAATCGAAGGGATATAAAGATGAGCGATCATTACACTGCCGACCCCTTCTTCAAATATTTTCCGGAAGGGATAGAGTTCGAGCGAGTCCAGCTGTTCGCGGGTTTTGTTGATTACGGGAAGATCGTAGTGGGAGTCCACATTTACATCGCCATGACCGGGAAAATGTTTGGCACACCCGAGAACGCCAAGATCCTGCATCCCCTTCATGTACTGCACACCGTAGAGAGCCACCTTGTATTTATCCTCGCCGAAGGACCGATCGTTGATGACGGGGTTGGCCGGATTGTTGTTAATATCGACCACGGGTGCATAGTTTACCTGAATGCCGATCCGTTTACATTGTTCGCCGATCGCCTTTCCGTATTCGTAGGCAATGGTGGCATCGTTAACGGCGCCGAGCATCAGCTGACGGGGAAAATTGATTACACTATCCAGACGCATACCCAATCCCCATTCCCCGTCGATGCAAATCATGAGTGGAGTTTTTGCGATAGACTGATAATAGTTGGTGAGATTAGCCTGACGGACCGGACCACCCTGAAAAAAACAGAGGCCCCCGATATTGTACTCCCGGATCAGCTTTGTGATTTCATCGACATGGCTCTTCCCCAGGTCCGAATGTGCCCGGATTACCATTAACTGGGCAATCTTCTCATCGGGAGAAAGCGTAGCAAGGATACTGTCAGCCCAGGCTTCGGCGGATAAACTACTGGAATATTGCGCTTTTACCTTTGAGAAGCCCTGGGAGATCAAAAAAATAAGCAAGAGTAGATTCTTCATGGGCGTGATATAAATCGTACCAAATATTAGCGATAACTTTGCTACACAAATTAAGAAGAATTGAGCGACATCATACAATTATTACCGGATAATATTGCGAATCAGATTGCGGCGGGGGAAGTGATCCAGCGACCCGCAAGTGCGGTAAAGGAACTGTTGGAAAATGCGGTTGATGCGGGAGCGACAGAAATCAAGCTCTACATCGTGGATGCAGGCAAAACGCTGATTCAGGTTGTGGACAACGGTAAGGGAATGAGTGATACCGATGCCCGGCTCTGCTTCGAACGGCATGCCACTTCCAAAATAAGAAATATTGACGATCTATTTCATATCCGTACCATGGGCTTCCGTGGCGAAGCCCTGGCATCCATTGCGGCGGTTTCCCAGGTTGTACTGAAAACCCGGAGGGCTACCGACGAAGTGGGAACGCTTATAGAAATCGAAAACAGTGCCGTAACACTACAGGAGCCCTGCGCCACGCCCGTGGGTACAAGTATTGCCATGAAGAACCTCTTCTTCAACGTGCCGGCACGCCGAAACTTCCTGAAAAGCAATGCTGCGGAGATGCGGCATATCATCGATGAGTTTATCCGCGTGGCACTTTCGTTTCCCGATGTATTTTTCTCGCTTATCAACAACGGGCAGGAAATGTTTCACCTCGAAAGAGGATCTCTCAAACAACGCATCGTTCAACTCCTGGGAAACCAATACAATTCAAAACTGGTAGCCGTTCAGGAAAAGACCGATTACATGAATATTTCCGGTTTTGTAGGTAAGCCCGAAACGGCCCGGAAAACAAGAGGAGACCAGTACTTCTTTGTAAACAACCGCTTTATCAAGAGTCCCTATCTCAATCACGCCCTCATGAACGCATACCAGGAGCTGATTCCGGCCGACAGCTTCCCCATGTATGTGCTCTTTATTGAAGTGGATCCCTCACAGGTAGACATTAACGTGCATCCTACCAAACAGGAAATCAAGTTTGAGGATGAAAAAATAATCTATGCATTTATACAGGCTGCGGTGAAGCATGCGCTTGCCCAGTTCAGCATTGCCCCTTCACTCGATTTCGATCTGGATTCCAACATCCAGCAATTGGATTCGGTAAGCAAACCCTTTACAGAAGATAAAAAGAATGCCGCCAAGGGATCTCCCCTATTCCAGACTTTTACGCAAAAAAATCAGGCACATTTTATCGACCGTACTCCGGGTGAATGGAAGAGTTTTTATGAGCCTTCCGCTCCGAAAGAAGAACGTCTGGAAATTCCCATCGACAAAACACCCTTCACGGATTTCTTCGAATACGAAAGACCGGCGGCGGCATTGGCGATGCGCGGCAATGCCCTTCAGCAGGAGTTTGATCATAAAACCGGAACGGTAAACAAATGGGGAGTGCCCGAGGAACCACTATGCACACAGTTGCACCAGTGTTTTATCATGACACAAACAGCACATGGTTTTATTGTTATCCACCAACAGCTTGCCCACGAACGAATTCTCTACGATCGTTATGCCGCAGCCATTGGCGGTAAACCGGTTGCCAGTCAGCAAATGCTTTTCCCCTCATCCTTTGATCTCGCTCCCGCCGATGCGGTTCTTCTTCAGGAACTTCAGAAAGACCTGCATACGCTGGGCTATCAGATCGAAAGTGCAGGCGGGTCCGCTTTCACCATTCTGGGCACGCCCGCTGATGTTACCAATGGTAATGAAAAACAGGCTATTGAAAATCTGCTCGAGCAGTTCAAGCATTTTACCAGCGAACTGAAATTTTCCAAACGCGAAAAACTGATCCGCTCGCTGGCCACCCAGCACTCCATCAAGGCGGGGAAAAATCTGAACGAAAAGGAAATGAAAATGATTGTTCAGGAACTGTTCCAGTGCGCACAGCCGAACACCACGCCGGGCGGGCATCCTACCTTCGTGGAGTTTAAGAAAGACTATCTGGAAAGAATGTTTATGGGCAGAAGCTGATTTATTTTTTAAGCCAGCTTTCAAGATAGGTTTCAACCGCACGTCTAACTTCGCGGCCGGAAGCGGAATGGTTACCGATCATAATGGAGAAGATCAGCAAACGACCATGATTGGTATACAAATATCCGCTTAGCGCGGTATGGTTGGACAGAGATCCGGTTTTTGCAAAGATTCTTCCCTTATAGTTTGGGTAGTAGCCGGTCAGGGTTCCCTCGTCGGCGGTAGCAAACAGTTGTTTCATTCGGTCCATTCCAAATCTTTCCTGCATCAGGTTTAAAATCCAAACCAGGGATCGGGGTGTAGCCATATTGTAACGGCTCAGACCGCTTCCGTCAACCCATTGAAGCTTGTCGGGTATTTCGTTGAGCAGAACCGAGGTAACGGCATCCCTCATCTTCCCGAAGGAAAACTCGTTCAGATGTTCGTTGCTCATGAGCAGCATCAGTTGTTCGGCGATAAAATTATCGCTGTTGAGCATCATGGGGCGGAGAAGACTGTCGAGCGGCCGGCTGAACACGGTTTGCATTGTTTCTCTATCAAACCATTCGTCGGTTATTTCGATGGATGCGCCCAAACTGTCGGCCAGCAATTCCAGGCCGGAGCGTACCGTGTCGGTAATAAAGGGAACAAAGGTGGTAGCCGAACGCTCCTTTCCTTCGGAAATAAGAAACCGGTTCCGGAGCCGATCGCGGTGAATACGGAACTTTCCATCGGGAGCCGATGGGAGGAAGCCAACAGACCAGTTGATTTCGGGTTCGGAAAAACTCAGCGTGGTTAAACTGTCGCCCGGAAACATAGGCTCTTCGTTTTCGGTAATCTGCTGCCCCCAGCGGAGAACATTTCCGTAAACGGGGAAGGGGCTTCGTTCCGGCATGAAAGCACTTTCATAATCATCCCAGGCCCAGCCCGAACCATAGATTTTTTCGTTCCATCCGGCCACACTCATCACCATGGGTTTGGTCCTATGCTGTTGGAGAAAGGAGAATACCGGCTGGCTTTGGGGAAAATTAAAATTCAGAAAGGAAGGGTCGCCGGTAGGAAGAAGTTTAACCGTATCATTTTCAATACTATACCGAATTCCGGGAACCGAATCGCCCAGGGTTTCCAGGGCGCTGAAAAGAGTGAGTACCTTAATATTTGACGCCGGAACAAAGTAGTTTCCTGCGTTTTTTTCTTCCAGAAATTTCCCGGTCTGCGGATCAAAAATGCAAATGCCCACCTGTGCGCCGGCGAGTGCTTCCTGTACCGGATGCGGATCATTTTCTTTAACGGTTACGACGGTCTGGCGGGCAGGTGAGCAGGAAACCGTGAGGGTTAAACAAAATGCCGCGATCCTTGTCAGGTGATGTATCTGCATGGTTTCAAATTAACCTCTTTCCATTGCCCGCAGCCAGCGTTCGGGAATATCGTTGTTACAGGCCACGAGATAGTCGTTATACGAGCAGGCAATATACCGTTGATCGGGGAGTTGCATCCACCATCGACCGGTACGCTTGCTTTGGATAAAGGTAGCATCTACTTCGGCAAATGCAATATGAAAAGAGTTGAATGCATTGACGTCTTCCAGGGGAGCTTCGTGTTTTCCCTTGAAACGGCCGTCGATCAGATACCAGAGCATATGAGCGATCTGGCGTGCGGTCATTTCGAACTGATCCAGAGTGGGATCGTATCCGTAGATGCCGATCGTATTGATGAAGGGGCTCATTCCGGCCTGGCGCATCAGCACGCAGGCTTCTTCGCCGGTAAATCCGTTGGGTGTGTATCGGTTCACGGGTGCGTAGGCATAGGCCAGCGCACTGATATCGAAGCTGAAAAGGCTGGCATGGCGTATTACCGGCTCCATTTCTTCGGGGCGTTCCTTTACATGACCAACGCGGAAACAGTCGAAACGCAGTTTATCGAGGGTCTCGAGCATACGCGGATGGACCAGATAGCTCTGGAATCCGACATGACTATAGTGTTTTACGAAGTTGGGTTCGCCGGTGAGCATTTCCATCAGAAAATTATCGTTGCGGTGAACCGAGTCGATGTCGAGGTCTATTCTGGCGTCAACACAAACCGCTTCCATTACCCTTTCCCGCTTGGCGTAGGATTTGTATTGTGCGAGGGTAAGGTCGTGGCTTCCGCCGAGGATAACCACGGTTTTGCCGGCAGCGGTCAATTCGTTGAGAACGGCGGCGAGCGCGGCGTAGGTATCCGCCAGGGTAGCCCCGGTTTTTACATTACCCAGGTCGGCAATGACCATGTCTTTATGCCAGAAATAGAGATTGTAAAGTTGTTTCCGGATGGCATCGGGCGCCGAGTTGTTGTTAACCGGTTTTCCGGTCCCCCTTTGTTCGCCGCAACCAATGAGTACCAGATCCACCCCGTCAAGATCCGGCATTTCACCTTCATTTATCCGGATAACCTGGCCGAACTGGCCTTCACGGTAGCCTTCGTCCTCAGAAATGGCATAAATATTTACGGGTTCCAGAAAGTCATCCAGCATTATCAGGTCGGCCATAAAACGATTTTGCGGCAAACCTACGAAAACTGAATATCTTTGTGGCCATGGACCAGATAGTACAACAAATTGACGCCTACAAATCGGAGATTAACCAACTGGAGATTTCAGATGCAGCAAGCCTTGAGGCTTACCGCATCCGCTTTCTTGGTACCAAGGGGATCGTAAAGGGTTTGTTCGGGGAAATGAAAAATGTGGCGGCCGACCAGAAAAAGGCCTTCGGTGCCGTCCTTAATGAGTTCAAGCAATTCGCAGAAGAAAAATACGAGATCTGGAAAGCCCAGACCGCAGGAAAAGATGAAAAAGCCGCCGGGATTGATCTATCCCTTCCGGCCGATGAAATTCCGCTGGGAACCCGTCACCCCATCAGTCTCGTAAGGAACCAAATTCTTTCGATATTCCAACGTCTCGGATTTTCCATTGCCGAAGGTCCGGAGATTGAAGACGACTGGCACAATTTTACCGCACTGAACCTTCATGCCGATCACCCGGCGAGGGATATGCAGGATACATTTTACGTTTCCCAGAATCCCGACTGGCTGCTGCGCACCCATACATCGAGTGCACAGGTAAGGGTTATGGAAAAGGGCGAACTCCCGATCCGGATCATCTGCCCGGGACGCGTTTACCGGAACGAAACCATCAGTGCACGTGCACACTGCTTCTTCCATCAGGTTGAAGGATTGTACATTGCCGAAAACGTATCTTTTGCCGACCTTAAGCAAACCTTGTACTTCTTCGTCCAGGAAATGTTCGGCAAAAACGTAAAGGTTCGTTTCCGTCCTTCCTTCTTCCCCTTTACCGAACCCAGTGCAGAAATGGATATCAGCTGTCTGATCTGCGGCGGAAAAGGATGTAACGTTTGCAAGCACACCGGATGGGTAGAGATTCTGGGATGTGGTATGGTTCACCCGAAGGTTCTGGAAAACTGCGGTATCGATTCCAACAAATACACCGGATTTGCCTTCGGAATGGGTATCGAACGCATTACCATGCTGAAATACCAGATAAAGGATCTCCGTTTGTTCAGCGAAAACGATATGCGTTTCCTGGAACAGTTCAGCGGAGCATAATTCTGTCACGATCCAATTTTACATGCAGATATCAACCATACTGATTTGCGGAGCGGGCACCATGGGAAGCGGAATCGCGCTTGTGGCGGCCCGCTCTGGCTATAATACCATTCTGTTCGACCTTCAGCCTGCCGCTCTGGAAAACGCAAAGAAGCAGCAGATTCAATTTCTGGAAGGACAGGTGTTGAAAAACAGAATTTCCAGCGCGGATTTCGACGCGACACTATCCCGAATCCGCTACATAAGCAACATCGAGGAAGGAAGAGCCGATCTGGTGATTGAGGCCATCGTCGAAAAGATAGAAGCCAAAATAAGCCTGTTTGGCCAGCTGGCCGCCATCAATCCACCTACCACCATCTTTGCCTCCAATACTTCTTCGCTATCGGTTACCAAAATCGCCGAAGCCCTTCCCCATCCGGAACGGGTGGCCGGACTGCATTTCTTTAACCCGGCTCCTCAGATGAAGTTGGTGGAGATCGTAAAAACGAACCGTACAGGTAAAGAAGTTATTCAGGCGTTGGTTAACCTGACGAACAAAATGGGAAAGACCGGAGTGGTATGCGCCGACGCACCGGGATTTATTGTGAACCGGGTGGCAAGGCATTTTTATCTCGAGTCCTTAAACCTGGCCGAAAAAGGGTATGCCGATTTTCAACTTATTGACGACGTGCTGGAGTCGGCGGGTTTCCGGATGGGGCCCTTCCGGCTTATGGACCTGATCGGAAACGATATCAACTTTGCAGTAACGGAATCGCTTTATGAAGCCTGCGATCGTCCGGTAAGGTTCAGACCCTCGCCTGTGCAGCAGGCAAAGGTATTGGCAGGGGAACTGGGCAGAAAAACAGGAAAAGGGTATTATACGTATTGATCCCATAGCGGGGCTTAAAAAACAGTAAATGATTTTTGTAACAGGAGGAACCGGATTGGTAGGCAGCCACTTGCTCACTCAGCTTTCTACCGGAACAAAACCCGTAAGGGCGATATTCCGGAATCATATTCCTGATGCCGTAAAAAACCTTCCCAATGTGGAATGGGTGAACGGCGACATTCTCGATATTATCCGGCTCGAAGAACTCATGGAAGGTGTGGAACAGGTGTATCACTGCGCCGCCATGGTATCGTACCATCCTGCCGACCGCGATTTGATTATGCAGCAGAACGTGGCCGGCACCGCCAATATCGTTAATGCAGCACTCAGCAATAACGTAAAAAAACTGGTATCCGTAAGTTCGGTAGCAGCCATCGGTCGTCTTCCCGAAAACCAACCGGTTGATGAAACCGTACAATGGACGCCCCGCCCCGGCATCTCTACCTACAGTAAGAGCAAATATTTATCGGAGATGGAAGTTTGGCGTGGAATCGGTGAAGGATTGAACGCCGTAATCGTCAACCCATCCATCATCCTTGGTGAAGCCGATTGGAACAAAAGTTCATCGGCCATCTTCAAATCCGTTTACGATGAGTTTCCCTGGTATTCCGATGGTGTACATGGATTTGTGGACGTTCGGGATGTAGTGAATGCGATGATATTGCTGATGGAGTCCCCGGTATCAGGAGAACGCTTCATAGTATCCGCAGAAAACATTTCTTTCCGCACACTTTTTGATATGATCGCGGAAGGGTTCGGAAAGAAGAAGCCGTCCAAAAAAGTTACGCCCTTTCTGGCGGCACTGGTGTGGAGGCTGGAAGCCATAAAGTCGAAGATCAGTGGCGGAAGGCCGAGGGTGACAAAGGAAATGGCGTCCAATGCGTTGACCAGTGTTCTGTATAAAAACGACAAGATCATAGAATATCTTCCCCAGTTCCGGTATACACCGCTGAACGAATCGGTGGCACGGATCTGCAACTATTTTCTTCAACAAAAAACGTCCTGACGGAAGCCAGGACGTTTTTTTATGCAGTCCGATTATTATTTCTTGTCCTTGAGTTTTTCCCAGATTTCCGGAATGCGTTTTATCCAAACAATTTCCCGCCGTTTGATGCCGGCTTCTTCTGCCGGATAGCCAAAATAGGTTTTTCCTCCCGCCAAACTTGAAGGGACTCCCGTTTGTGCAAGAACAACCGCATTGTCGCCGATCTCCAAGGTTTTGCTTACGCCAACCTGACCCCAGAGTACAACGCCGTTTCCTATGGTGGTGGCGCCGGCGATACCCACCTGAGCGGCGAACAAACAGTTTTTGCCGACGATGGTATCGTGACCGATATGCACCATGTTATCCATTTTTGTGCCCCGACCGATTCTGGTATCATGGCTTACGCCCCGGTCGATGGTACAACCGGCACCGATCTCCACCTGATCTTCGATTACAACCCGTCCGCAACTTTCCATTCGTTTGTACCACACTTCGCGGTCCTTTTTGGTATTGTAGTAGAAGGCGTCGGACCCGATTACGGTACCGGACTGGATCACCACCTCATCGCCGATAACGCAATAGTCGCGGATCACCACGCCCGGATGCAGTACGCAGTTCCTGCCAATCCGTACCTCGTGACCGATGAACACGTTCGGATAAACAATAGTACCCTCACCGATGACAGCCGAAGGACTGATCATGGAATTCTGGGGAACATAAGGACGGAAATGGCGGACGATTTTCTGATAGGCTTCAAAGGGTTGATCCACCACCAGCAAAGCCTTGCCGTCCGGAACTTCCGTTACCTGATTGATGATGATGAATGAAGCGGCAGACTGAATACACTTGTCATAATATTTGGGGTGATCCACAAAAACCAGATCACCTTCTTCCACTTTATGAATCTCGTTGATGCCTGTTGCCATGCCTGAAGAATTTCCGATAAGTTCTGCGTTCAGAAATTCGGCAAGCCATGTTATTGATACTGGAGAAGGAAAACGCATGTGCTAATTTTCGCCAAAGGTAACGACGTTGACTCCTCCTTTTCCACACCTGTTTTGAAAATGTGAATAAAATTTCTTTAAAAATCTTTCTTGATAGGAAAAAATATTTTTAATATTGTGTCGGGAAATGTATTTCCCGGTACTTACTAACCCATCTTGATAATAAAGCCTGGTTTTTCAACCGGGCTTTTTTCATGTTCCGATCTTCCAATCGTATCTTCGCAAAGCCTTTATTCATCATAGTTTCAGAAGATCTACAAAATTTGTTTCCCATTGCGGACAATGTCGAACATTCAAAAATACTACATCATCTACAAGCCTTTTCAGGTTCTGAGTCAGTTCTCCCGGGAGGGAGAAAAAAATACGCTGAAGGACTTTTTTGAGGTTCCGGGTGATGTTTATCCGGTCGGAAGGTTGGATTATGACAGCGAAGGTTTGCTGATTCTTACCAACGATACTTCACTCAACGCCCGGTTGCTTCATCCGCGTAATGCACATAGCCGGACCTATTGGGTTCAGGTCGAGGGCGACATTACCGCAGAAGCGTTGACCCGGCTCCGCAACGGAGTTGAAATAAGCGTGAACGGAAAAACGCATCGTACACTTCCGGCAAAGGTTTCCCGTTTCGACACGCCGCCGGAACTTCCGGAACGAAATCCCCCGATCCGTTTCCGGAAAAGCGTTCCCGACTCCTGGATAAGCATTACACTTACCGAAGGGAAAAACCGTCAGGTACGAAAAATGACAGCCGCTGCAGGATATCCCACCCTCCGTTTGGTACGTTACAGTATCGAAAAGATCAGTTTGGGCAAAATGCAGCCGGGCGACATGAAGGAACTCAAGAGAAGCGAGATTTATAGTCAGCTTTTTGGAAAATAAACTACTTTACACAAAAATCACTTTTGCCATGCTCAAATCAATGACCGGCTTCGGAAGAGCTGAACAGTCTGTAGGAGATAAAACCTTTCTGGTAGATATAAAGTCGCTGAATGGGAAACAGTTTGATGTTCAACTGAAGATGCCAGCATTTCTCAAACCCTTCGAATTTGATATCCGAACGCTGCTGTCGACCGAGCTGGGCAGAGGTAGTATCGATTGCACCATCAACCTTAAACAAACCGGTTCTGCCAAACCTGTTACCATCAATACCCAACTGGCCAAAGCGTACTATGAGCCCGTTGCCGAACTGTGCCGGGAACTGAATCTCGACGCCTCCAACATATTGAGCTCGCTCCTGAAACTTCCCGAAGTAATTACACCGACCGGAGATACACTTACCCCCGAAGAGTGGGAAAGCTTCAAGCTGGTGATCAAAGCCGCGATTGACGATCTCAATACCCACCGGATCGAAGAAGGCAAGGTTCTGGAAGAAGACCTCCGGCTCCGGATTGCCAACATCGAAAAGCAGCAGGAAGAGATCGTGCGCCTGGAGCCCCGCCGCCAGGTAAAAATCCGGGAAGGACTGGTTCGTCTTCTGGAGGAGCATGTGGGCAAGGATAACTACGATACCAATAAGTTGGAGCAGGAACTGATCTACTACATCGAAAAGATTGATATCAGCGAGGAGCAGGTTCGCCTCCGCAACCACTGCGAGTATTTCAAAACCATTCTGGAGGAGCCGGAAGAATCCAAGGGAAAGAAATTGTCCTTTATCCTTCAGGAAATCGGAAGGGAGATCAACACCACCGGATCCAAGGCTTACGACTCCGCCATTCAGAAATGCGTTGTACTCATGAAGGACGAACTGGAAAAAGCCAAGGAACAGGTGTTGAACGTTCTTTGATTATTTTTACAAAAAAAATTCACATTGAAACATAGTATCCCGCTGATTGCATTGTTGGTATCCCTTTTTGGATGCACCTCTGTCGGGGTTTTCGAGAAGAATATCGCCATTCCGGACCACAGCTGGCACAGCAATTTTCAACCGGAAGTGCGTGTTGATATTACCGATACCACGGCAGCCTATCGTGTTTACGTGGTCATCCGGCATACCAATGCTTACGAATACAACAACCTTTGGGTAAACCTTTACCGTTCGGTAGGGGCAGACAGCTTTCCCCCGGTTCGGATGAATCTTACCCTCGCCAGCAACGACAAAGGATGGTTGGGTACGGGAATGGATGATATCTATGAACAGCGCGTATTGATTACCTCTCCTGAGGGAACCCGATTCAAGCCCGGCGTTCAGACTTTCAGAATTGAACAGATCATGCGCCGCGATCCCCTTCCCCATGTAATGAATGCCGGAATACGTGTAGAAAAAGTGACACAGTAAATTCATTCAAAAAAAAATGCTCACCGGAACCAATCGCAGAAAACAGAGAAGTGTTACCAGATTGTTCTGGTTCCTGCTGATCTATATTATTGCAGCATTGGCGTGGTGGTGCATCTCCCTGCTGGTGCAAAGCAGCAAGATGGCCGACTTCCAGAAAAAGCAGTTGATTGCAACGGTCGACAGTTTGGCCACTCCCGACCAGTTTCACCGGGAGCTGGCCCAGATTAAGTCCGTTGAAAAAAGAAACCAGGCCAAATACATTCTCGAAGGGATTACCTTTCTCGGTATAACCATCGCCGGCGCGCTCTTCGTTTTCCGGTCCGTTCGTCGCCAGATCCGGATGCAGCAACAACAACAGCATTTCATGATGGCCGTAACGCACGAACTGAAAACTCCGATCGCGGTAACCCGGCTCAACCTGGAAACCCTTCAGAAACACCGGCTGGATGAAGAAAAACAAAAAAAACTCATCAACGCCACCCTCCACGAAACCGAACGCCTCAATAACCTGGCAAACAATATCCTGCTCTCTTCCCAACTGGAAGGCGGTGCCTACCTTATAAACCGGGAATCGGTAGATGTATCGGCCATGGTAGAAAAAACAACCGAAGACTTCGGATTACGTTTTCCGATGAGGAACTTTAAGGAAGATGTTCAGGACGGCTTCCTGACCCAGGGCGACCCTACCCTCCTGCAGCTTCTGGTGAACAACCTGATCGAAAACGCCATCAAATATTCCCCCCGCGATAAAACCATTTCGGTTGCGCTCAAAAAGCAGGGAGGACAATGGCAGCTCACCGTTGCCGATGAAGGCGCAGGTATTCCGGCCGACGAGAAAGCCCATATTTTCGAAAAGTTTTACAGAGGCGGTAACGAAAACACCCGAACGACAAAAGGAACCGGATTGGGGCTTTACCTCTGCCGCAAAATCGCGGCAGACCACGGGGCTACCATCTCCGTACGCGATAATTCTCCCACAGGTAGTATATTTACAGTAAGCTTCCAACAAGACTGATAAAATGGCAAGACCGGAATACATTGCATCGATTCTCCTCGTTGAGGATGAAGAACACCTTCATGAAACACTTAAACTGAATCTTGAGCTGGAAGGGTATGAGGTAACGTCTGCCTTTACGGGAACGCAGGCCCTGAAAGCCATTCAGGGCGAATATTTTGATCTTATCATTCTTGACATAATGCTGCCCGAGTTGGATGGAATCGGCGTTACCGAAAGCATCCGGGTTCAGAACAACGACGTGCCCATTCTTATTCTCAGCGCCAAAAACACGGCGGCCGATAAAATTCTCGGATTGAAAAAAGGAGCGGACGACTATCTTACCAAACCCTTCAATCTGGAAGAGTTATTGCTCCGCGTGGATAAGCTGATCCGGAAAAACAAAAAACTCCAGGAAAAGGAAACCGTGGGCGATGTACACCATTTCGGCGGCCATCGTATCGATTTCCGGGCTCAGGAAGCGACGACAAAGGATGGAAGCACCATTTCCCTCAGCAAGAAGGAAGCCATGCTCCTCAAGCTTCTGATCGAAAATAAAAATGAGGTGGTAACCCGTGAGAAAATCCTTCAGACCGTATGGGGATACAACGTCTATCCGACAACCCGCACCATCGACAACTTCATTCTGAACTTCCGGAAATACTTTGAAGAAGATACCCGCAATCCACGTTATTTCCACTCAGTCCGCGGGGTAGGTTATAAATACACCGAGTAGCTGTTTAAATTTTGTCGTTCAGGGTAGAAACCAGATTCCGGGCGGTTACCAGATCGTTCTGCATATCTTCAGCTGACCCAACGCCCGCGTATAACGCCAATTCACAGCCTTCCAACAGCTGTTTAAGCTGAAAAATTTCCACGCTGCCTACGCCTTTGGCCTGAAGCTTCTGAAGCAGCAATGCCTTGTTTTTTTCGCTTCCCTTAAGCCCCATCCGTTCGCCAAAGAACTGCCATAGGGTATTTCCCAATTGGGTATAGAACTGCTGACTGTTGCCCGAAACAAAAGCTTCTTCTACCGGCTTCCATTCAGGGGGCTGTTTGGATGGTACTTCGGTCACGGCGGCAGCGGGTTCGACCACCGGCTCAGCGGACGTTACCGTTGCCGCTACCGGCACGGAGGGCATATTCGCCAGCGGGTCGATTACCGGATGGGTAACAATCTCTGTTTTTTCACGTTTACGTCCAAACCAGGTCAGATAGCCGATAACCGCAATCAGCAGGAGGGTAACCCCCATAAGCAACTGGATAATGGCGGAATGCGACATAAAGGGCTCCTCAACCTTGGGAGCCTCGGCAACCGGCTGCAGCGCAGTTGATTTTGAACCCACGCCGGGAATTACCGACAGCGAAATCGATTCCGACTGAACGGTATGGTATTTCTTTTCCCGGGGATTGAAATAGGAAAAAGATACACCGGGAATGGTATAATCGCCCTTCTCGTTCGGGGTGAAAACATACTCAAATATTTTTCTTCCCTTTATCGGCGACACCGATTTATCCGCTTCTTCCCGAACGGTAGGATCAAACACCTCGAAGCTCTCGGGCCATTCGACGGAAGGAGCGGTGACCATGGGCAAATTTCCCTCCCCTTCAATGGTCACGATCAGTCGGGACGCCTTACCGGTTTCCGGTCTTCCACCGGCGAGTCTGGAATGGATCGTAAAATTTCCGACGGCTCCGCCAAAATCTGCCGGTTTATTTTCGGCAGGCAGCGGCAATACCGAAACCGTGAGCGGCTTGGTAGAAACCGTAAGTTTTTCCTCGATGGGTTCAGCGGAAGGCTCATGCATTTCCTCAAAAAACTCGCGGATAAAGTCGTCCATACTTCCCGGTCGGCGGGGACGGGAGCTTCCGGTTCCGGCCTTGTAAAACACCACCTTGTTTTCCACTTCGGCCGGATCGATGGTTACGGTTCCCGGTTGAAGTGGATAAAGCTGGGCCTTACGGATATAGTAAACATTATAATCCCTCCCCTTATAGGTTTCGGTATGCGAAACCGGCGATTCGGGATCGAGCATGTCGTAAACGCTGAAGCCGTTCAACGACGGCCTTTTGGACACTTTTGATTCCGACTGTAAACGTGTATACAGTTTGAAGGTAGCCACCACCGGTTCGCCGACATAACATTCCGAGCGGTCGGTCGTTGCCGTTACAAACAGATTGTTTTTGATTTTTTCCTCAGGATCTTCGCCGGGATGCAGGTATAAATCCTGGTTGGCGGGTCGGGCTTCGCGGTGACGACGGGGGGCCGGAACAATTCCCGACAGTGGCTGTGGTCCCAGGGAGCCCTCTACCACTTCAATCTGGATGGAGTTGGATGTAACCTTACTGCCGTTGATGACCGCCTTTGCACCGGGGATGGTGAATTTTCCGGTCTTTTTCGCCTTGAGGATGTAGGAAACGAAGATATATTGAGAGATTTCGCCGTTTACGATGCTGGTACTGGATCCCTGGCTGGGGCCCTGAATAATGTTAAAGTCGGGGAATTCGGGTTCCTGAAAGCGAGAGACTTCGGAGACGTTTTCAATAACGTATTCTACACGGAACGGATCTTCCTTGCCCACTTTTTTGTCCTGTACACGAGTGACAAAACGAACCTGAGCCGTTGCGGCAGATGCGAACAACAGAAAACACAATCCAGATAAAAGATAGAAATGTAGCTTTGTTCCGATAATGTTGATTTTTTCCGTTTTCATTGCTCACTCTCTCCTTCGTCCTTATACAAAGATATTTGATCCCCGGGCTGTCAGGGTTAAAAATGAGTTAAAAGAAATCAGTTTCAGAGGTCTCCCAGCTGCGGCCGAATCACAATTTCCTCAACATTGGCCTGGGGCGACAGGGAGGCGGCCGATGCGATCATGTTGGCAACATCGTCAGCCTGCATGATCCGCTTGGGATCGATGCCCGAGCCTTCCCAGGATGCAGTGTAGGCGGCTCCGGGCAAAACATGCGTTACTTTGATTCCGTGGGGTTTCATTTCTTCGCGGAGATTTTTGGAAAAACCGAGCAGTGCAAATTTCGAAATACTATACGCACCGCCGTTAGGATAGGCATTCAGGGATGCAATGGAACACATATTGAAAATGTGACCCGATTTACGTTCAATCATGCCCGGAAGAAGCTTTCGGGTAAGATGATACGCACTCATGAGGTTTATATTGAGCATAGACTCCAGCGTTCCTTCCGGTTCATCGGCAACCGATCCGGGGTAAAACAGTCCGGCGTTATTGACCAATACATCGATCGGCGCATGGTGGCTAATGGCCCAGTCAGCAAGTGCGTCGATCTGGGCCCTTTCCATCAGGTCGAATGCCTTGGCACGAACGGTACGATCGGGATAGTGCAGATTCAGTTCCTGCATGGCCTTGTACAGGGCCATATCACTTCGTGAAGTAATCAGCAGATCATAGCCTTTCCGAGCAAAAGCATGTGCAATCGCAAGGCCGAAGCCCTTTGATGCACCTGTTATTAGAATTGTCATACCGTCCTGAAATTGGTGCCAAAAGTAAAAATTCTGCCTAAAATACGCTTTCCTACCTTTGCAAAATGGCATACACACATCTTTTTTTCGATCTGGACCATACGCTGTGGGATTTTGATGCAAACGCGAAGCTGACCCTGGAAGAACTTTACCACAACCTGAAACTCCGCGAAAGGGGTGTAGATGCGTTCGACCGCTTTCACGAAAGATACCTTTACCACAACGAGCAACTATGGGAGCGTTACCGGAATGGGTTCATCAAGCAGGAGGAATTAAGATGGAAAAGAATGTGGCGTACGTTGCTCGACTTCAAGATCGGCGATGAAGTACTGGCCCGGGAGATGGGGCGGAAATTTGTGGAAGGGCTGCCCACCCGAACCCGGTTGTTCCCCGATACGCTGGAGGTACTCGACTATCTCCTGACCAAAAACTATAAACTCCACATGATTACCAACGGCTTTGAAGAAGTACAGCACCACAAGTTGAAATATTCCGGACTTTCCCCCTATTTTGGCCAAGTGGTTACATCGCAGGGCTCCAACAGCCTGAAGCCCGAAAAGGAAATATTTGAATACGCACTACGCCTGACGGGTGCGGCACCGGAAAACAGCATCATGATCGGCGACAATATTGAAGTGGATATCGTTGGGGCCAAAAATGCGGGGATGGACCAGGTACACGTCAATTACAACGGAATTGAGGCCAGCATCCGTGCAACCTTTACCGTTGCCACCCTTCGGGAGCTGAAAGAAATCTTCTAAAACCGGCAAAAACTTCAAAATGACTTAATTTTGCCGCCTATTGCCGCATTGTCTCACCCTATTGTGATCCGAAGGCGGTCGTAAAATTTTTTGTTATGAGTAAAGGTCCTGTTTCTCAGTTCATTCAGCACCATTATCGTCATTTTAACGCTGCAGCCCTGATCGACGCAGCAAAGGGTTATGAAGCGCATCTCGCCGAAGGAGGAAAAATGCTTATTTCTCTCGCAGGTGCCATGAGTACAGCCGAACTGGGTATCTCCCTGGCTGAAATGATCCGCCAGGATAAGGTTCATCTGATCTCCTGTACCGGAGCAAACCTTGAAGAAGATGTGATGAATCTGGTTGCACACTCTCACTACAAACGTGTGCCCAACTACCGTGATCTTACACCACAGGATGAATGGGATCTCCTCGAGAATCACTACAACCGCGTTACCGATACCTGCATCCCGGAAGAAGAAGCCTTTCGTCGGTTGCAGAAGCACCTCGAAAAAGTATGGAAAGACGCTGAAGCCAAGGGTGAACGCTACTTCCCGCACGAATTCCTTTACAAGGTAGTTCTGAGCGGCGAACTTCAGCAATACTATGAGATCGATCCCAAAGACAGCTGGATTGTGGCTGCCGCAGAAAAAAATATTCCGATCGTGGTCCCAGGATGGGAAGACAGCACTACCGGTAACATCTTTGCCAGCTACGTGATCAAGGGTGAATTGAAGGCCAGCACCGTGAAGAGCGGTATCGAATATATGGTTTGGTTAACCGAACTCTACCGAAAAATGAGTACCGGTAAAGGAATCGGCTTCTTCCAAATCGGCGGTGGTATCGCGGGCGATTTCCCGATCTGCGTTGTTCCGATGATGTATCAGGATCTCGAATGGCACGATGTTCCGTTCTGGAGCTATTTCTGCCAGATCTCCGATTCTACCACTTCCTACGGATCCTATTCCGGAGCGGTTCCCAATGAAAAAATCACCTGGGGTAAGCTCGATGTCAATACGCCGAAGTTCATTGTAGAGAGCGATGCCACTATCGTTGCTCCCCTGATCTTTGCGTACCTGCTGGGTTGGTAATCTGAATCATCAGCATATTTAAAGCCGCTTCAATAACATGAAGCGGCTTTCTTTTACCCGAGTGACCGCAAAAATAATTTAGCCTCTGCCAAAGCCCCCCGGCAGATTTCCCGAACCCGATCCGCAGCTTCACTCCAGATTTTGGGGTCGCCCTTACCGTATTCCAGCTCATCCAGCATTGGATAAAGCTTTTCATTGAGGCCCATCACCGATATGGTGGACCGGAGATTGTGCGCCATCGCGCGAACCTTCGCTTCTTCTGCCCCGCGTACCGAATGCACCAGGGTTTCAACGGCTATCGGTATTGCCGTCAGGAACTTTTCGGTAGCTTCTTGTTCATAGGCCTTATTCCCTCCGCTGACCAAATGAAGATAGTCGAGATTGATAATGGTAAAGAGTGGCGTTTCGCCGGATCTTTCTGAATGGCCGCCGGCATCTGGCTCCACAAAACGAATATAGCGCCCGATGAGCTGCCGCAGCTGTTCCTGTTTTATGGGTTTGGCGATATAGTCATTCATTCCGTATCTCATACATTTTTCCCTTTCTCCCGGCATCGCATGTGCGGTCATGGCAATGATGGGCACATCCGATTTAAGATCATTCCGGATTTTCCGGGCGGCCGTATAGCCATCCAACACCGGCATCTGGATATCCATCAAAACGAGATCGTATTTTTTCCCTCTCAGCTTTTCAACGGCTTCTGCGCCGTTGTTCGCCAGTTCTAGGGGTAGGCCCCATTGGGCAAATACATGCTGCAGCAGGCTTTGGTTTACTTCGTTGTCTTCCGCGGCCAGGATGGATCGTTTTGCCCTGGTAGTAAAGGTCTGAGCTTCGGAAATGGAACTTTCGGTGGCAATGATTCCTGTCGAAATGCCATACGGAAGTTTCACTATAAAACGGGTACCGGCACCGGGACGACTTTCCACATCAATGGTTCCCCCCTGAAGCAAAACCAGATCACGGACAATGGATAATCCCAACCCGGTACCACCATATTCCCTGGTGATGGTATCGTCGGCCTGTTCAAAGCGGCCGAATACACGCTTCAATTTCTGAGGGTCGATGCCAATGCCGGTATCGCTGACGCTGATTTCTATGGTTACATGGTTTTGCTGTTGCTTTTTTGCCGAAAGATCCAATGAAACAGACCCCTTCGATGTGAATTTCAGCGCATTGCTCAGCAGATTGTTCAGAATCTGGGTTAGCCGCACCGGATCTCCTTCGAGCACATCCGGAACATCTTCAGCAACCGACGTATGGAGTAGCAAGCCCTTTTCTGCAGCACGCGGTGCCACCATGGTTTCGACCGAATGAATTAATCCCCGCAGACCGAAAGGAACCTGTTCAATCCGCATCATACCCGCCTCAATTTTGGATATATCGAGAATATCGTTAACGATGGCCAGCAGATTTTCTCCCGAACTTTCTATGGCTTTTGCATATTGACGTGATTTTTCATCGAGTTGTTCATGCGAGAGCAATTGGGCAAAACCAACGATGGCGTTCATCGGAGTGCGTATCTCATGGCTCATATTGGCCAAAAAATTTTCCTTTACCCTGGCCGTTTCCCGAAGCATCTTCTCCGATCTTATTAATCTTTTGACAATCGAGGTGATGTACACAAATGTCAGGCCGGCCGCCACCAGAATCAGTGCAAAACGATATAGTTGAACTGGAGGGCTTTCTGTCCACTATCCTTAACGCTTCCGGTAAGGGCCGCTGGTTGCGTTCATCGGTTATCTTCCGTAGGTTGTTCTCTATGGCAAAGGATACCCACTCGGGAAGATTGGCGTTGATGGTATCTTCGGCCGCCTGTATCCCATGTAATCGCGCCGCCTCCAAAACACAGCCAAACAGATTCAGCTTTTTATCCACCATTCTGTTGAACTCTTCAATCATCGCCCGGCTGATGGAATCATCGGCCATTCTACGAAGTACCTGCTGTGCATGCCGAACTTCGGAGAAATAGCCTTCCAGTCCGGAAAGATAAACGGTGTCGCCCGATTCAATAAATCCACGGATATTTCTTTCAATTACTACTTTTCCGCGTCCCGCGGCCAATAGATTCTGAGTAATCTTGTATTCGTCGAGCAGGAGATTATTGGCACTGATCAGATCATTGACGTGGCGCATCGAATTCAATTCCATGTACACCAGTATCAGGGTGCCAGCAATAAGCGGACCGAGGATATAAAATAGGATGCGCTTGCCTGGCATAGAAAATCGGCTTTAATGTAATCGAATAACGGTGACCGGACAAAGGTATTCCCCAATCCAATCTCTGGATTCCAGAGTTCTATGAAGGAAGAAAAACGATCGACGGTTGACTGTTTGGGATCGACGGGCTACAATACATTCATCCTTTTATTGAGGGCCGCGCGGTAAGAATCGGCAACAGGAACCGTTTTTTCCTGGATAATGATCACCCCATCCCTGATCGTATCAATCTTATCGATCGCAACAATATAGGAACGATGCACACGCAGAAAGCGACTGGCCGGTAAACGGCCTTCCACTGCCCTCAGCGTGTTGTGAATGGCGTAAAATTTCTGGCGGGTATGGAGTTTCACATAGTCGCGCATGGATTCAACAAAAAGAACATCGTCGAGGCTAAGTCTTTTGATAATATTGGAATCCCGGATAAAAATAAAATCCCCGCCATCCACCGACAGCTCCTGGTCCTTACTTTCCATCAAAACCCTCGCTTTGTCGAAGGCCTGAATCAGCCGCGCGGGCGTGACCGGTTTAAGGATGTAATCGGCCACATTCAATTCGAAAGCCTCAACGGCATAGTCCCTTTTCGAAGTTGTAAAAATGATAAACGGGCTTTTATCGTTCAGGTTGCGGGTCAGCTCCAGCCCCGACATTCCCGGCATTTCGATATCCAGAAGAACGACATCGATAGCATTGGCCTGCAAGTGGTTGTAGGCCTCCAAGGCATCACTGCATTCGCCGACAACAATAATGTCGTGGATGCGGCCGGCGATTTGTTTCAGGACATCCCGGGCCATTTCATTGTCGTCGACGATCAGGACGGTCATAACCTAAATTTAGGGAATTGTTTCCAGTTGCAGCTCCGAAATCAGAAAGCCGCAGTTTGTTTTTCTTTCCCCGTCGATCGTTTTTGCCGGCCGGTCGTTTTGTGCATGGGATCCCCCCCTTTACGGAACTAAGTTGCATCAGAAATCAAAACACAATCACCCAAAACACATCAGTTATGAAACCTTTAATCGGAATCACTCAGGAGCATACATTGGAAAGCGCCCAACTACTCAGCGGTATCCTGGCCGACGAATTCCTGCTTTACCTGAAGACCCGCAACGCACATTGGAATGTTGAAGACGTGGATTTCATCAACAAGCACCGTTTCTTCGAAGAACAGTATGAAAAGCTCGCGGACATTGTAGACGATGTTGCGGAACGTATCCGCACCATCGGACATTTTGCTCCGGCCACCATGAAAAGCTATCTCCAACTGACCCATCTCACCGAATTTTCGAGAGGATCCAATGATGGTGCCGGATTCATGTTTGAGTTGTTGATCGACCACGAAAGCATCATCATTCATCTCCGTGAAAACATTGGCTATTCGGCCGACCGTCTGAAAGATATAGGCACCAGCGATTTTCTCACGCAACTCCTGGAAACGCACGAAAAAATGGCCTGGATGCTGAGAGCCCATCTGAAAAATGTTCCGGTCACCGTTTCTGAACTTAAAACCGAAGAAAAATGAAAACGATAAAATACACAACCCGAACCTTCTCCATTCTACTGGGAATGCTCATCGTGCTTTGCACCGGTAGCGCCAATGCGCAACTCCGATCAAGGGTCAATAATATCGTTCTGGTGCATGGTGCATTTGTGGACGGCTCCGGATGGAAACCGGTTTACGATATACTGACAAAACGGGGTTATCATGTAGTGGTAACCCAGCAACCGCTCACTTCATTTGAAGACGATGTACAGGCCGTAAAAAGAGTTATTGCGCAACAAAATGGGCCGGTAATTCTGGTTGCACACAGCTATGGAGGAGCCATAATCACCGAAGCCGGCAATGACACCAAAGTTGCCGGGCTGGTGTATATCGCGGCACATGCGCCCGACCGGGGAGAGTCGGAAGCCGATAACGGAAAGAAATTCCCTCCGGCCTATACCTCGCTGATAAAAGGGGAAGACGGACTGGACCAGATCGACCCGTTAAAATTTCCGGCTGATTTTGCTGTTGACCTTCCGGCTGAACTTTCCTCCTTTATGGCGAATGCGCAAATGCCTGTGGCCGACAAAGCCTTTCATGCCATCATCCAAAATCCAGCCTGGAAAACAAAACCTTCCTGGTATATGGTAGCCAAATCCGATCGTATCATCAATCCTGATCTGGAGCGCTTTTATGCAAAGCGCGCTGGCAGCACGGTGGTTGAAGCGGAAAAAGCCAGTCATTCCGTTTTTCTGTCTCATCCAAAAGAAGTTGCAGCCCTTATTATGTCCGCATCTGAAAAATCGTCCGCTGCAACCCTTTGAACAACCAGAAATTCAATCCTTTGTAAAACCGAAAATTTGCCGGTGGATTGAGCAGGGAAGATTGGCGTATACCAAAGGCAAAGGCCGCCTCCATTTTTGGAAGCGGCCTTAATTAGTTTGATGTTAGAGCTTGTCTCTTTCCATCGAGTCCTGTAACGCCCTGGCATCACCAAGCGCACGGATAAGCGTGTATAAAACGAAGCCTTTAATGATGATTCCGCCGAACAGACCCTTTGCAAGTCCGCTGGCGCCCCCTGCCGCATATCCGTTGACCATCGCCAGTACCCATAGAGCGATAAAGGCAATCAGTCCCCACAACACCGCACCGCAGTATAGGGTTTCTTTTTCGTAAAGAACGCCAGTCCCAGAAATACACCGACCTCGACAGCAATAATCGCCAGGGTCACTATAATCACAGGTGTATCGGCGATCTTAAAAAGACCTGTTGAATTGATCAGCTCGCCAAGGGCAACCAATCCGGCCGTGATAAAAAGAGCATTCCTTGCTTTCTTAACGGTCTGCTGATAGCCTTCGCGTTCTATTTGTTCAAGGCCTTCAACATAGTCCGTCAACGATTCTTGTTCTTCAGGTGCAGGGTTTTGAGAATTCATAGTTGTGTTTTTCCCAAGATAAAGGTTTCCCCGCACAATTCATAGCCTACAACGGCCGATCTCTGACCACTTTCTGATCACGGTTAGCCATTTCCCAGGCCGTAAAGAATACCAGACGGGTGCGCTTTTCCGCGAGTTGATAGTTGATCTTGTCGGGTGTATCGGTCGGTTTATGATAATCTTCGTGAACACCGTTGAAATAGAAGATTGCCGGTACTCCGTTTTTCGCGAAGTTGAAGTGGTCGCTTCTGTAATAAAAACGATTGGGGTCGTCGCCGTTGTACTTATAGTCCAGTTTCAGTTTGGTGTACATTTTATTGGCTGCCTCACTGATCGGACGGAGATCGGAACTCAGTTTGTCGTCGCCGATAACATAAATATAGTTGCCGGAATCTTTTGGCTCTTTTTGGTAATCAACACCCACTCTTCCGATCATATCGATATTCAGGTTCACAACGGTATTTTCCAACGGGAACACCGGATGTGCGGCGTAGTAAGCCGAACCCCAGAGTCCTTTTTCTTCACCGGAAACAGTCATAAATACAACGGATCTTCTGGGCCCCTTCCCGTCTGCCTTGGCTTTGGCAAAGGCTTCAGCCATTTCCAGAATGGCAACGGTGCCGGAACCATCGTCATCCGCACCGGGATACAGTACTCCGTTTTTCAAGCCTTCGTGATCGTAGTGGGCTGTAATGAAAACATATTCGTCCTTTTTGTCGGACCCTTCAACCACACCAAGCACGTTGGAACTTTGCAGTACTTCAACCTGTTTGTCGACTTTCAGTTTAAGTTCAACAGAAACAGGACCCGACTGCAGTGCACCGGAAGCAAAACCGCTGCCGACAATGGCCGTAGCCAGATCTACATTAATATAAACATTGTTGGGAGCCATCGTTTTGCGGTACAACTCAACCGAAAGGCCGCCTCCGCGAGGCACCGTCAGCTTGGAACCGGTAGCCACAAAGGTTGCGGCAGCCCCTTTCCGTGCCGCGTAACGGATAAGCTGAAATCCGGCAGGACTGCTTTTTCCCTGCTGCGGAACCATGGAAACCAGTACGGCTTTTCCGGCCACATCAAATTTCGCTGTATCGGCCAGCTCCTTCATATACAAAACTTCACTGAAATACAGCGTTGACGAGTAACCCTGAGTTACCACAAAGTCTTTGCCCGATACTGCAGCCTTCCCGTTTACCACCAGCTCCGAGTTTCCGGGAACATCGCGGTACACGTTAAAGTATTGACGATAGCTGCCGTTGTTTCCCGGCAGAAGGCCGAGGCTGCGGAAATGATTTTCGATGTAGGCGGCCGCTTTGCGTTCGCCTTCAGTTGCTGTTTCGCGTCCTTCCATTTCAGGAGACGCGATGATGTAAAGGTGCTTTTTCAGATCTGCGGCAGTAATCGTGTTTCCATACTTACCGGCATTTTTCAGTGGGTTCTGTTGTGCAGTTACCGGCATTGCCGCCAGCATGGCAAACCCCAGGGAAATCCATTTCATGTGGTGATTTTTTGGGCAAATTAGCAGGAGATTTTACCAACGCGGTTGGCATGGCGTCCCCCTTCAAATTCTGTATTCAGAAAAGTTTCTACGATAGTGCGGGCCAGTTCTTCAGAAATGAATCTGGCAGGTATGCAAACAATATTGGCATTGTTATGTTGACGCGCAAGGCGGGCAATCTCTTCCTGCCAGGCAATCGCAGCACGGATTCCCTGATGCTTGTTGGCGGTAATGGCCACTCCATTGGCGCTTCCGCACACAAGGATACCGGCCCCGGCTTTTCCACCTTCCACAGCATTGGCAACCGGATGGGCAAAGTCAGGATAATCCACGGAATCCGGAGAATAGGTTCCAAAGTCTTCCACCGTATAACCCTTCTCCCTAAGAAATTCAACCAGCATTTGCTTGTATTCGTACCCGGCATGGTCGGAACCAATGGCCAAAGGCATCGAGAGATCAATCGATGTGCTCATATTACAATCTTAATACGTGCTAAGGTAATTAATCATCAGCTCCATTCCTCATCTTTCTTCTTCTGTTCGCGAATTGTTCGGGCAGAAATGACAATACTGATTTCATAAAGTATCCAGAGCGGAATGGTAACAATCAGCTGACTGATTACGTCCGGAGGGGTGATAACCGCAGCAATAACCAGGATAACAACCAGCGCATATTTGCGTGAGGCCTTGAGAAAAGCCGGAGTTACCAAACCAATTTTTGAAAGGAAAAACACGACCAGGGGAAGCTGGAAAACCAGCCCTGTACCCAAAACCAGCTGGGTAATATTTTCAATGTAATCGGATATACGGAAACTATTTTCGATCAGATTGCTGAGCGTAAAGCTTGCAAAGAAATTGATGGTATAGGGAGCGATGATCAGATAACCGAAGGCTACACCCAGGAAAAACAACAGCGAAACCCAGAAAATCATTCCCCGTGTTTTCTTCAATTCCGCGGGGGTAAGGGCCGGACGTACAAAACGCCAGAACTCCCAGAATACATAGGGAAAGGCAAAAATAAATCCTCCGACAAACGCGATATTAAAGCTCATCATAAACTGGGAGCTCATTTCGGTACTGATCAGTTTCAGATTGATATCGCTGAGACACATGGCATCTTCCAATCCTGCCCAATGGCTGAAATCACAGAGCCATTTGTAGGTGATAAAATCGCTGTAGGCAGGCCCCAGGATGATCTTGTCGAAGACATAGTCCATTTTGACAAAGATCACTATGGCTGCCACCAGAATGGCCAGCAGGGAGCGCACAATATGCCAACGCAGGGCCTCCAGGTGGTCTACAAAGGACATTTCTGAATCCGACTCGTCTCTGCTGAACAGTTTTCTTGCCATAGGTGTAATTATCAAAAAACGGGGCAAAAATAGCCTTTAAAAGAGATAGCCTGAACTTTTTTGTCGGTACAATAACAAGTCTTTTATATTTTTAGCCCATGATTGCCAGGCTACCTCTCACTTTATCCAATGCATACCTTATCAGAGGTGAAATCCCGGTGCTGGTCGATACGGGAGCCGAGAGCGATTTCAAAAAACTGGAATGCGTTCTGGCCAAATTGAATATTGATTTTCAACAGATTGGCCTAATTGTTATTACCCATGCACATTACGACCATGTCGGAAATCTGGCCCGTATCCGAAAAGTCGCGGATGTACCGGCCATAGCCCACCAGCAGGAGCTCCCCTACCTCAGCGCCGGAGAAAACTCCCCCTCACCCGTGAGAAATTTCGGCGGACGCATTCTGACGAGCATGTTTTACGAAAAATTCGTTCCCTTCATGCCGGAAGCCTTTCTGGAAGAAGAGGAGATGTCGCTCACCCCGTTCGGCATCCCGGGGGTAATCATGCACACGCCCGGCCATACTGCCGGCTCCCTGTCGGTACTGCTGGACTCGGGCGATGCCATTGTGGGCGACCTGATCATGGGCGGATTTCTGGGCGGTCACATTCTTCCCTCCCGGCCCGGATACCCTTACGGAGCAACCGACTCCAAAACGATTGTACAGCAGGTAAGCCGTCTTCTCGACCGCGGCGCCCAAAGATTTCTCCCCGGCCATGGCGGTCCAATTTACCGGAATGCAATGGAAAAATGGATTAAGCGACAGAGATAGCCCTAGAGTTTCTTGACTTTTACCATTTCGATGCGCGTATCGGATACATTGAGAATATCAAACTGTGTATCGTGAATGATGATTCTTTCCTGTAAACGGGGAATGGTTTCGTGGTGATTGATGATGTAACCGGAAAGTGTTTCAGACTCGTGTACCGGGAAGTTGAATCCATATTTTTCGTTGAGAAAGTCGAGCTCCAGGCGCCCGGAGAAAATATATTCCCCTTCGGCAATCTGCTTTTCCACAAACTCTTCCTTATCGTGCTCGTCGTGGATTTCGCCGAAAATCTCCTCCAGCAGATCCTCCATGGTTACAATACCGGCGGTGCCACCAAACTCATCGACCACCCAGGCTATGCTCTTGCGCTCCCGGGTGAACTTGCTGATCAGATCCGTAACACTCATACTTTCCGGAACAGCAGGGATCGGTAGGAGGATGGAGGGAATATTTACCGGATTCTTGAACAGATCGAGCTGGTGGATATAACCGACTATTTGGTCAATATTGCCTTCATAAACCACCAACTTGCTGAGCTGCGTATTGATGAATTTCTGCCGAACTTCGTCCATCGACGCGTTCAGATCGATACCCTCAATTTCCTTTCGCGGCACCAGGCTCTGACGCACTTTAACGCCAGGCAGCGACAGTGCGTTTTCGAAAAGTTCTGTATCGAGATCATCGCCGCCATTTTCGCTGCGCATTTCCTTGGTTTGCTGGTAAAAGTATTCCAGGTCCACACGCGAGAAGGCTTCTTTGTTTTCGTTTATGCGTACGTTAAAAAGATATTTCAGGATCCATTCGGCTATGGCCACAAAGAAGGAGGCGATGGGGTAAAGTATGGAATAGAAAAACTGCATGACGGAGGCCGAATAGTAAAGGATACTATCCGCCTTTGCGCGGAAGACGGCCTTGAAGAAAAACTCGATAATCAGGATCAGGATGGTGGAAATCGCCACGTTTACGGCGAGACGCACGGAGTCGTGCATTTCGATATTCACCCGCTTCCAGAGCAGATCGTGTAGAAAATTACTGACCAGGAGGCCGTAAATAACGAGCATGATATTCAGCCCGATCAAACAGGTTCCGATAAACCGGGAGGGATTATCCATAAAGCGGGAAAGGATTATGGCATTTCTTTTCCCCTGCTTCTTTTTCAGTTCAATGTTCAGTTTGTTGGCCGAAACAAAAGCCATTTCCAGCCCCGAGAAAAAGGCAAATATCACCAATACGATGGCTGTAATTCCGATTACGCCGAAATAATGATAGAAGCTCATAAGGTATTTAAAAGTATAAATTACTTCAAATCCCTGGAACTACCAAGAAAGGAGAGAATGGCGGCCTCTGTTTCCGCACAGGCGGTTTCCAGATGGTCGTTCAGTATGATCTTATCGAAGTGATTTTTGAAAGAGATCTCGTACGAAGCCTTGTTGACCCGGGCTTCCAGTGTATCGGCCGTTTCCGTTCCCCGGGATTCAAGCCGACGACGGAGTTCTTCCACGGAAGGCGGTTCAATAAACAGGGAGAGTGATTGCTCCGGAAACTGTTGCTGTACGTGGATGGCACCTTTCACGTCGATATCGAGCATGGGCACTTTGTTTTCGGACCAGATCCGGTCGATTTCCGAACGGAGGGTGCCGTAGTATTTCCCCTCATAAACCATTTCCCACTCGATAAAATCGTTGTTACGGATATGTTCGCGGAAGGTCTCTACCGACATGAAATGGTAATCCTTACCGTTCACCTCGTGCGCCCTTGGCTCACGGGTAGCAGCAGAAATAGAGAACGCCAGCCAGTTGTATTTGCTGAGCAGATACCTGGTAATGGATGTTTTTCCGGCACCCGACGGCGCCGTTATGATGATGATCTTCCCGGAATAATTCATGCTGCAAAGAAAAGAAAACCCTGTGATTTAGATCCGATGGATTTCAGCACCGAGGTTTCGCAACCGTACATCGATGTACTGGTAGCCTCTGTCGATTTGTTCGATATTCTGAATTATGCTTTTCCCTTCAGCACTGAGTGCGGCGATCAGCAAAGACACGCCCGCCCGGATATCCGGGCTGGTCATGGAGATGCCTCTGAGGCTTTGTTCACGGGCCAAACCGATAACGGCCGCGCGGTGCGGATCACATAAAATGATCTGTGCACCCATATCAATCAGTTTATCCACAAAGAACAGCCGGCTTTCGAACATTTTCTGATGCACCAGTACGCTGCCCCTTGCCTGTGTGGCCACCACCAGTACAATACTGAGAAGGTCGGGCGTAAAGCCCGGCCAGGGATTATCGTACACGGTTAATACCGAACCATCGAGAAAGGTTTGAATTTCGTAGATATCCTGTTCAGGAATATAGATATCGTCGCCGCGGAATTCCATTTGGATGCCGAGTTGACGAAACTTTTCAGGGATTATGCCGAGGTTTTCGAGGCTCACATTCTTGATCGTGATTTCGCCCTGGGTCATGGCCGCCATACCGATAAAGGAACCGATTTCGATCATATCGGGAAGCATCCGGTGTTCGGTTCCTCCCAGATAATCGACCCCCTTGATGGTAAGCAGGTTGCTGCCGATACCGGAGATCTGCGCGCCCATGCGGTTGAGCATTTTGCAGAGTTGCTGAAGATAGGGCTCGCAGGCGGCGTTGTAAATGGTTGTTGTGCCCGTTGCCATCGTTGCGGCCATCACGATGTTGGCGGTACCAGTAACGGAGGGCTCGTCGAGAAGCATGTAGGTTCCCTTGAGGCCCGGTGTTTTGAGGCGGAAAAAACTTTCGCCCGGTTCGTAGCTGAAGGTAGCGCCAAGCCGTTCGAATCCGACAATATGGGTATCCAGCCTCCGACGCCCGATTTTGTCGCCACCCGGCTTGGGAACATAGGCCCTTTTAAAGCGCGCGAGCAGGGGGCCCGCCAACATAACGGAGCCGCGTAACCGACCGCTTTTCTTTCTGAACTCCTCACTTTCGAGGTAGTCTACATTTACGTTGTCGGCCTGGAATACGCAGGTATCGCGGCTGACCCGATTAATTTTTACACCCAGTTCACCGAGTAGCTCAATCAGCAGATTGACGTCGAGGATATCGGGGATATTGGTAACGGTTACAGGTTCGCGAGTGAGCAGTACTGCACTTATAATCTGCAACGCTTCATTCTTTGCCCCCTGTGGCACAATTTCCCCTTTCAGCTTTTTGCCGCCAATTACTTCAAACGCACTCATGGTAAAGGATGATACTTATTTAAACCTCTTCTTGTTATACTTGTTGTTGCCCCGATTGTCGCGGTTTCCACCGCCGTTATTGCCACGATTATCGCGGTTGTCGCGGTTTCCGTTGTTATTACCCCCGCGCGATTGAAACTTCTGATTCCGTTTGTTGCGGAAATCTCCCCCACCGCCGCCGGTATTGTAATTTCTGCCTTCGTTCTGGCGGAAATTGTGGGATTTTACAGCCGGAGAGTTGGTGAACTCCAGTTGTCCGCCCGTGATGGCATCCAGTTCGGAGCGGATCGCGTCATCATGAACGGTTTCCTTATGCCAGTTGCTGTAGGCCAGTTTCATGTAATAGGCAATAGCCTGGGCAAAGCCGGCTTTTTTCTCCGGATTTTCTTCCTTGAGTGCCTTATGTATGATGGATTCCAGATTCTTTCCAAGGTGGGAATAACGCGGACGTCCTTTGGGATAGGGCAGACGTTCGGGACGGGCCTTGAGTGTTTCGCGTGTAGGAATCGGATAAGGAGATTCCACGTCGAGTTTGAAATCGGAAATCAGGAAAAGGTGATCCCAGAGTTTATGACGGAAATCTTCCACATTCTTCAGGTGAGGATTGAGAAATCCCATCAGTTCTATTACGATATACGCATTTTGCTGACGCTTCTGCGGATCTTCGATGGTCATCAGATATTCCACCATACGTTGGATATGACGGCCATACTCCTTCATTACAAGGTGATTTCTGCTGGTATTGTATTCCATTCAGGTTGTTTGCTAAAAAAAAGTAATCAAAATAAATGACGGGGGCCGTTTCATCTGAGCCAGGGAGAGCTTAAAGTGATTATCCGCCCAAGTCTGTAAGTAATAATACGACAAAATTAGCGAAGTCCGGCGAAAAATAAAAAACCCCTTTACAGGGGCTTTTCCGGGATTAGTCTTGAGATATGATTAATTGACAATGAGCTTGGTAACATGTTGTTTTCCGGTGGAGCGTTCGGTGGCCCGCAGATAGTACATTCCTCCGGGGAAACGGGTATTCCAGTTTACATTTACCGACGACTCGTCTCGCAGCGAATATTGCCGAATAAATACCCTTTGTCCGGCTGTATTCACCAGTTCCACATCCACATTGCCGCGGATCTTTCGTTCGAAATCTACCCGAACACCGGTGGTAGCGGGGTTGGGAAAATGATTGAACCGGATATTTTCGATGGCCGATGTTCCACCCGACCGGATGTCCGAATAATACACCGTACCATTCGGGTCGACACGTTTCACGCGGAAGCTGGGATTATTACCGCCGCCGCTGGTATTGTAGTTGAAGTTGTATGTTGATGGGGAGCCATAGGTTGCCGGCATCGTGTGAATGCTGGTGAAGTGTCGCCCATCGGTGCTCATTTCTATTTCATACACCGTACCGGTTGCTTCATTCCAGCCCAGCCAGGAGATATTGGCCCGATTGCCGCCCGGCGTTACCGTAAACTGACTGATGGGATTGGCAGCCAGCGGAGAATGCGGACACCAGTAATAGGTCAGGCGAACGGCTCCCCAATATCGGGTGCGGATGACATTGCGATAGTTCAAACCACCCTGGAGGGAAACCAAACCTCCGTTCACGGTATAGGTAATATCAACTGTTCCGGAAGCCCCGATATAATCCACCACATCGGTGGCCGAGGTGCTGTGAACGCTGTTGTTGAAAAGCGTATCCGGCCCGAAATGGGTGCTGTCGCCCTCGGTTCCGTACATCGTCAGATCCACCGGACCATAAAGCATCACATTGGGTTCCACGATTTCAATGCCGGGTCCGATGAAATTATTGGCGATATTCAGGGCAAAACTGTATTTCACATCGAACGAAGCTTCGTTACGGACACCGGTGGTGGACACCAGGGTCAGTGTATCTTCAAAAACCACACAACGGAGGTCGCCGATGGAAGCGTTAAACTTGGGAAACGAGAGAACCAGGGAAGGTGCATCTGTTGTATCAATCGGGATATAGTAGGTTACCGGGGTGGCAGCCACACCTTCGGAGCAATTGCATTGCGCTGCAGCAAACTGTTGAAAATGCAGGCAAAGTACCAACGCACAAAAGCGAAGCAATGAGTAGAATTTTGGTTTCATAGAGATGCAATTGGATTATTAGGATACAGGCAAACGGTCGGTTCACAAATTTACGATATCGGGACCGCGTCCATTATCGGGAAAACACCTGTTTTTGGATATCGTAAATTCCACAAGCACCAATCGGCCGCCACGTTTGATATTTGAGGGTTTTTAGCCCCCAAACTACCTCAATAACGACCGACAGGGGCTATTATTGCACTTGTGGATAAACCCGTAAATTTGCTGTAATGAAGAATGGTAGCCTATTTCACGTGAACGTGCCGGTCGGCAATCCTGTTTCGGAAAACCACGATCACCTGTATATTGCAAAGCAAATTTTCGAACAACCTGTATTTCAGGACTATATATATTGGGAAGGCGAAAATACCCGGAACACCGGCATTGCCCCCCTTTCCGCGGAGGGCCGCTCAAATTTTTTCCGGCGCTGGATTTTTCGGAATCTGAAAGCACCGGCGGCGGCCCGGAAAGCGGGAATTTCCACCCTCATCAGCTTCGGCGATGCCCCCCTGTCTTCCCCAAATCTGAGCCAGCTGATATTCAGCAACAAGCGGATCGCCGGTAGAGCCAACCTTCGCTGCCGCTTTTTTTCGCCCATCCCCTCTGTGGCAGAAGCCACGCAAGGGGCTTATATACCGGGCTTCCCCCATTCCGGGGCACGAATACTATCCTGGGAAGAGAAAGAGCCGATAAAGGCAGGCCTGAGTGGCGGAAAAGAGTATTTTCTGAGCTGTCTGGACTACCACGACAGACAGACGGTGGTGGAGCTCCTGAAGGCGTTTACCCTGTTCAAACAGCGCCAGCGAACCAGTTTGGTTTGGGTGCTTGCCGGAAGCCCGGAAACGATAAAACACCTGTCGCCCCTACTTTCCACCTACAAATGGAAAAATGAGATCATCGTTACGCCGAGGCCTGAACCCGCGGCGTGGCTGGACTGGCTCGGGGCCTGCTACGCCTTTGTGCATATCCCCTACTTCAGGGGTTGGGAACTCCCGGTCCACGATGCCCTGGCCTGCGGCGTTCCCTGTATTGTTCCCCAGGACCTCCATTACCTGGCCGGCCCCGAGGGGGCCCTGTACACACCGAAAGACAGTGCCGCAATCGCGGAGAGACTAAAACTGATTTTTAAGGACGAGGGATTGAGAAGCCGACTTGTCCAGCATTCGCAGACCGCCAGCCGGGCCTATTCTCCGGAACAATCGGCCCTTTTGTTGTCGGAAGCCGCGTGCTGAGCCGCTGCCCCGGCGGGGCTCCCCATACTACAGAGGTCAACCTATTCCATTGATTTATAGAGATTGATAATCAGGCTGATTCAGCGGGTGATTTTCCCTCTCCTGAAAAATGCCCGCTTAATTGTACCTTTGCACTTTCAAAAAAATGCTATGACGCAATCTCAAATTATCATTGATGTAGCCCTGGATGAGGGGAAGGTACCGCAGGAAATACAGTGGAAGGCAACGGCAAGTACTGCCGATGAAGCCCAGAAGGCAAAAGCGGTGATGCTTTCCCTGTGGGATGGAACCGACAAATCGGCACTTCGGATCGACCTCTGGACCAAAGACATGATGGTGGATGAGATGGCGGACTTCTATTTTCAGACCCTGATGTCGATGGCCGATACCTACGACCGCGCTACCCATCAGAAGGAACTGGTAGAAGACATGAAGAAGTTTGCACATGATTTTTATCGCAAATTCCGCGCGCTGGCCGAGAAAGCCTGATTGAACAAAACACAGCAAAACCGGAATTTCAACAACGTATAAATCTGAGTACAATGAGCCTCGAACAAAAAATAATGGCCGAATTGAAAGAGGCCATGAAAGCCAAGGATGAAGCTGCGCTGCGCGGACTTCGGGCGATCAAGTCTGAAATCATCAAGGCGAAGACAGAACCCGGCGCCCATGGTGAAGTTTCAGAAGAGGGCGAGCTCAAATTGCTGCAACGCCTGGTAAAACAACGCAAAGACTCCCTGGAGATCTTCAAACAGCAAAACCGGGCCGACCTGGCGCAGAAAGAAGAAGAAGAAATTGCAATCATCGAAAAATTTCTTCCCCAACAGCTGGGTGAAGAAGAATTGAAAGTGATCATTCAGAAGATTATTGCAGAAACCGGAGCAAGTTCACCTGCGGATATGGGCAAGGTGATGGGAGCTGCCACCAAGCAACTGGCCGGCCAGGCAGAAGGAAAAACGATTTCCGCTATCGTGAAAAGTTTGTTGTCTGGTCAATAAGCGGTAGTTGGACATCCTGATTATCATATTGCTGGGATATGCAGCCTTCAAAGGATGGTGCAGGGGTTTGATCATGGCACTGTTTTCATTTGCCGGAATGATCCTCGGAATTTTTCTCGCAATGAAATTCTCGGCAGCGGTTGCGCTTTACCTGGAAAAACACAGTTCCATTCCCGACATGTGGCTTCCCGTTGCGGCCTTCGTTATTATTCTTCTTGGTGTTGGCCTACTCGTTCGTTTGGTAGGCGGCATTCTTGAGAAAACAGCCGAACTTTCGATGCTGGGTCCTGCCAACAAACTCGGCGGAGCACTGTTGTATATAGTATTGTACGGGTTGCTGATCAGCATCCTCTTGTACTACGCCACCAATAGCGGCCTCTGCGATCCTGTTCAATCCGGTGTCGCCGGCTTTCTCCAGGAGGCCGGAGCCTGGGTCATGGAGAACGCGGGGCAATGGATTCCCGGTTTGGGTAATACACTTCGGGATTTGGACAGCTTTTTCGAGCGGCACTGAGCGATTTTTCTTATATTGAAAAACATTTAAGACCTGAAATCCCTTATTTTAGCGATTAATTGTGTGCATTGAATATTAATAAGTAAGATGAATTACGAGATTAAACAACAGGATAAGTTCAAATTTGTTGAAGAAGGTCAGGGTGAGCCGCTGCTGCTGCTGCATGGACTGTTCGGTGCACTTAGTAATTTCAGCGATCTGATCGAAGCATTCAAGCAGCAGTATAAAGTAATTGTACCCTTACTTCCCCTGTTTGAACTGGACATCCTGAACACATCTGTTGGCGGACTACAGAAATACGTCAACAAGTTCATCGAAATGCGCGGATATACCGGAATTCATCTGCTTGGCAATTCGCTGGGTGGCCATGTTGCGCTGGTTCATATTCTCAAACATCCCGAAAAAATCAAGTCGCTCATCCTGACCGGAAGTTCCGGTCTGTTCGAAAACGGCATGGGTGATACCTACCCGAAAAGAGGCGATTACGACTATATCAAAAAGAAAACCGAACTGACTTTTTACGATCCTGCCATGGCAACCAAGGAGTTGGTCGACGAAGTGTATGAGATCGTGAACAGCAGAATGAAAGTTATCAAAATTATCGCATTGGCCAAAAGTGCGATCCGCAACAATCTTGGCGAGGAAATCAGCCAGATCAAACAACCAACCCTGCTGATCTGGGGTAATAACGATACCATTACGCCTCCCTTTGTGGCACGCGAATTCAACCGCCTGATCCCGAACAGCGAGCTGCATTTTATAGATCATTGCGGCCATGCTCCAATGATGGAAGTACCCGGCGAATTCAACCAGATACTTCATAAATTTCTCACAAAATTGAATCAGCCCGCAGCGGTTCTCTGAACTTTAGCGTCTATACATAACAGGGGGAAGAACGAAACCTTATCCGCGAAAATTCTGCCTGCGTAAAGAGGAATTACGATTCGTTCATCTAAATCCTGATCGGTGATAAACAGAAACAGCATATCGGGCACACTTCCGCAACTACAGCTTCACGACACGGTCGATGGGGCCCTTCGGTACATGACCGATTTTCATGTCATGCACCTACCCGTGGTTGCAGAGGAGAAGTATTTGGGATTGATCAGTGAAGATAACCTCCTCGATGCATCAGACTCCTCCTCGCCGATTAGCTCCCTTCGGGAAGACTTCCGGCTGATTGCCGTACCGGCCGATCATCACATTATCGAAACTGTCGCTAAAATGTCTGAGTATCAACTCACTACGATTCCAGTGGTGGAAGAAGACCAGCACTTTCTGGGATCCATAACCGAACCCGACCTGCTGAAAGAGGTAGGAAGACTGATCGGTGCCGGCGACAGGGGCGCGCTGATTGTACTCGGCATGGATAAACAAAATTTCTCCTTCAGCGAACTCAGCCGGCTCGTTGAAACCAATGATGCTTTTATTACCCAATTGAATACCTTCTTCCGTCCCGATACCGGAGAATTGGAGGTAACCATACGCGTGAATAAATTTGAAGTTTCAGATATTCTGGCTACATTACAACGATACGAATACCAGGTAAAATATTATTTCGGAGAAGAAAGATTTGAAAATCAGCTGAAAAGCAATTACGAACACTTGCTGAATTATCTGAATATCTGACCCCGGCATATTATTTTTCCTTTCGGCACCAGAACTTATCTGATTCTTTTATTTTTATTATTTCCGATACATGAGGCTAAAGGTGCTGAAATACGTTTTTCTGATTGGTTTACTGTTCTCCGTTGGTTGGTCCAACGCCCAAATGAAGGTTACACATCCCCCCGCGGCTGATACGGTAATGATGAATGCCGTCCCTCCACCGGATACCGTAAAGCCTACGCCTCCATCTCAACCACCAAGTCTGTTTACCATCCGAGATATCTTTGTTACGGGCAATAAAAAAACCAAGGGCTACACCATCGAAAGGGAGCTTCCGTTCAAGCGGGGCGACAAGGTTGCGCTTACCGAACTGGTACAGAGCTTCGAGATAGCACGTCAGCAACTTATGAACACCGCCCTGTTTCACGAAGCCATCGTTGCCCTTAAAAGTTTCAACGGATACGATATCGATATCCTGGTTGACGTTAAGGAACGCTGGTATATTTTCCCCATCCCCTATTTTAAACTGGTCGACCGGAATTTGAACCAATGGCTGGTAGACCATAAGGGAAGTCTGGACCGCGTAAACTATGGTCTCAAATTCACCTATAATAATTTTACGGGAAGGAAAGACAAGCTCAAACTCTGGCTGGTAAACGGGTATACCCGCCAGGCACAGGTGCGGTACGAACAGCCCTATGCCGACAAAAGCCTTAAGCACGGGTACAATATCGGCTTCTCCTATCTCAGCAACCGGGAAATAAATTACGCAACCATCGACGATAAGCAGGCTTTTGTAAAGCAGGATGGCTTTATCCGGAAACAAATGCAGGTCAACCTCGAATATGTGTACCGCCCTGCTCTCCGCACCCGACATACATTCCGGATGATTTATTTCGACGAAACCATTGGCGACACGGTGCTGCAGCTCAATCCGCACTATTATAATGCCGGCCTAAGGCGCATCCGGTATCCGGAACTGTCCTACACGCTCGACTATCAGTTTGTGGATTATCTTCCCTATCCCCAACAAGGTTTTTCCGGTGATTTCACCCTATCCAAACAGGGATTCGGCAAGGATATGAACGTCTGGCAGCTCAACGCACGGGCCAATTTCTCCCGAAAATTCGCCCCGAAAGCCTCTTACACCGTTCAGGCAAATGCCACCCTTAAATTGCCCTTCGATCAGCCCTATTACGCCAAAAAAATGCTGGGTTACGGCGACAATAACCTGCGGGGACTCGAATATTACGTTATCGACGGGGTTGCGGGTATTTCGCTGCGGAACACCATCCGCAGACAGATTCTCGACATTAAAATCAGAAACCCTCTCCGGACCAATATCGATCGGGTACCCTTCCGGTTCTACCTCAAAACCTACGGCGATATGGGCTATGTGTACAACCGCCATCCCGGCCAAAACCAGCTTCCCAATAAATTCCTGTATTCCGGCGGTTTCGGACTTGATATCGTCACCATCTACGACTTCGTGCTACGGTTTGAATACAGTTTTAACCAGTTGGGCCAAAGCGGATTATTTTTGCACAACAGGAATGATTTCTAGAACTGGTTTCAGAACCAGCCGGATTCTCTTCCCTCCGTTAAGAAGAAATAATATATTTAAGGATGAAAATTGCGATCTATAGCCGTGTTCTCGAGTCGGAACTCTTTGCCGATGTACAGATGCTGGTGGATGAACTTACGGCCAGAAATATCGACATGGTATTTTATCAGCCCTTCTATGAGCAGATCAGTTCTTCTTTACGGATAACCGGCCGCTGGTCGCTTTTCAATGGTTCTTCGGATCTGGAAGAAGAAACCGATTGTATCATCAGCCTGGGTGGCGATGGAACCCTCCTCGACGTGGTAACCCTGGTGCGCCACAAGAATATTCCGGTTTTGGGAATCAATTTCGGACGACTCGGTTTTCTGGCCAGCATCGGACGCGACGAACTGTCCAGTGCCGTAGAATCGCTGATCGATCGAACCTATGTGCTCGACAGGCGGGTGCTGATTCATATGGACGCCGATCTTCAGCTTTTCGACGATGTTCCCTATGCGCTGAATGAATTTGCCATCCATAAGCGAGATACCGCTCCGATGATCAAAATTCACACCTATCTGAACGGTGCTTTTCTAAATACCTATTGGGCCGATGGTCTTATCGTGGCAACCCCCACAGGATCAACGGGTTACTCACTCAGCTGCAACGGCCCCGTAGTATTTCCCGACTCCGGAAGTTTCGTAATTACCCCGGTTGCGCCCCATAATCTAAATGTTCGCCCGATTATTGTACCTGACAATAATATTATTAGTTTTGAGGTAGAAAGCCGTTCAGATCAGATTATCTGTGCCCTGGATTCCCGACGGGAAATCGTAGATAAAAATATCCAGCTCGCAGTCAAGAAAGAAAATTTCACCATAAGTCTTATCCGGCTGAATGAAAACAACTTTCTGCAGACGCTCCGGACAAAGCTCTCCTGGGGGCTCGACAAGAGAAATTAACAATATCCCTATCAGAAAAGACCGGTTTATTCGTTAACCTGTTAATTCCGCAATTCATGCAATTTTCAAAGAAGCTGGCTGCTGCCATTCTCGTAATCGGTTTGAGTTTTCAGGCAGCCCATGCCCAGAAGGAAAGTATTGTACAGGAGGGAGAGTTCGGTCTTAGTCTCGGAGCCGCCCATTACTTCGGCGATCTCAACACACAGGCCGGGCTGAACCGCCCCAAACTTGCTGCCGGAGCCTTTTTCCGGAAGCAGTTCGGTAATTATATCGGATTGAGAATCAATGGACAATTCGCTCAGGTGGGCTATTCCGACATTTACAGCGACAACCAATATCAGAAAACCCGGAACCTCAGCTTCAACTCCCGTATCTGGGAACTGGCGCTTCTGGGCGATTTCAACTTCTATAAATTTGTTCCCGGTGATCCGGACCACTCCTTCACGCCCTATGTTTCCCTGGGCGTAGGCGTTTTCAGCTACGACCCCTATGCCTTCATGCAGGGGCAGAAATATTTTCTCCGTCCGCTGGGAACCGAAGGCCAGGGCAGCGACCTGTACCCCGACCGCAAGCCCTACAGCTCCATGGCCATGGCCATTCCCTTCGGTGTGGGGGTGAAATACAATTTCCGTCCCGGCATCAACCTGGGGCTTGAAGTACTTTACCGGTTTACCAATACCGATTATCTCGACGACGTCAGCACCACCTATGCCGGACCCTATGCCTTCCCTCCCCTTCCGAACGGCGATCCAAGCATTGCTTTCCTGCTTCAGGATCGCAGTTACGAAAAAGGCACACCCATCGGAATTGCCGGACGTCAGCGGGGTTACAGCAAACAAAAGGACCAATATGTAACGGCACAGTTTACGATTTCCTTCAATCTTACCTCTTACCGTTGCCCCTCCGCCAATTAAGGACAAAAGCATTAAGCGTTTTTCATATCTTTGTGTAAACCGTGTTTCCGGTCAGAAGTCGGGCTATGCCTGACTTTTTAAAATTATAGTGCTGCTATGTCCCTGAAGGAAAACATCAACATGAACAGATTGCCCTCCCATATCGCCATCATCATGGATGGCAATGGAAGGTGGGCCAAAGAAAAAGGACAGGATCGGCTTTTCGGCCATTTTCATGGCGTAGAAAGTGTCCGCGACATCGTCGAAGGCTGTGCCGAACTGGGCATAGGCTATCTCACCCTATATGCTTTTTCCACCGAAAACTGGGACCGGCCGGAACGCGAGGTTACCGGACTGATGGAGCTTCTGGTAGACACCATCCGTAAGGAGGTGGAAACGCTCAACAGAAATAATATCAAACTTCACGTGATTGGCGACATGTCGATGCTCCCCGAATATGCCCGGCGCGAACTCGGAGAAGCCCTGGCCATTACCAACGCCAACACCGGACTGAACCTGGTGATGGCACTCAGCTACAGCAGCCGCTGGGAACTGGTTAACGCCGTAAAGGAAATCGGCCGCGAAGTCAAAAAAGGAAACATCGATCCCGAAACAATTAATCACGATACACTGCAGAAATACCTGTGTACCAGCGAATTCCCCGACCCTGAACTCATGATCAGAACCAGCGGAGAATACCGGATCAGTAATTTTCTGCTTTACCAACTCGCTTATGCCGAACTCTACTTCACCCAGGTACGCTGGCCCGATTTCAGGAAAGAAAACCTCTATGAGGCCATTCTCGATTTCCAGAACAGGGAACGCCGCTTCGGAAAAACGGGCGATCAGGTGAAGGCAGAAGTTACTCCCCCCGCGATTTAATTAACAAACTGTTTTAATTATTCCCCTTAATTTGCTCCACTAATTATATGTTGATGCAACGTAAATTCACGCTGGCCGCGTTCTTTCTGACTTTTTCAATACTGAGCTCAATATCTCTTTTCGCACAGGAAGATACCACCAAAACTGATGTTTTAGATCCGGAACTCGAAGGTCTCTTCACTTCAAAAGCTGAAAGGGAATATACAATCGGCGGCGTGGTGGTTACCGGTAACAAACGATACGATAACGCACTCGTTGTGTCCATATCCGGCCTCAATGTCGGCGACAAGGTTGTTCTCCCGGGATCCGACAAATTCAGCAAGGCCATCATCAACATCTGGAAACAAAACCTCTTCGCCAACGTGCAGATCTATGTGACGAAGCTCGAAGGCGACAAAATGTTTATCGAAATCGCCGTTACCGAGCGCCCCGGCCTCAACAACTTCACATTTAAGGGTATCCGGAAATCGGAAGCCGATGAACTAAAGGAAAAAACCTACCTCGTAAAAGGCCGTCCGATCACCGAAAACATGAAAAGGACTGCCGTTGAGAATATCCGGAAATACTATAAGGAAAAAGGTTACAGCGCCGTTACCGTCCGCATCGACGAAAAGCCGGTTCCGGGAATGGCCAACTCCAACGACCTGGACCTCTATATCGACAAGGGCCGAAAGGTGAAAGTGAATCAGGTCAGCATCTACGGCAACGACAATATCCCTGAGCTGAAACTCAAAAAGCAACTCAAGGGAACCAAGGAAATGACCCGCATCACCCTCTTCCCCGTTATCGATTCCAGCTCCTACGGCCAAAATGAACGACCCAGCTTCCGCGAGTACCTCAGGGAAAAAGGTTATCTCTCCCTCAGCAAAACAAAAGACTTCATCGACCCCTATTTCCGCTTCAAACTCTTCAGCTCCGCCAAATTCAATGAGCAGAAATACAAGGAAGACAAGGAAAAACTAATTGCTTTCTATAACGCTCAGGGCTTCCGCGATGCGGTAATTGAGGAAGATACCCTTTACAACGCATCCAACGGAAACCTGAATATTGACATCCGCGTAAACGAAGGACGTCAGTATTATTTCGGAAACATTACCTGGAAGGGCAACACCAAATTCACCGACTCAATCCTGAATGTGATGCTCGGCATCAAAAAAGGGGATATCTACAACCTGGAAACCCTGGACAAAAAACTGGGTAAACAACTGAGTCCGGAAGGGGGCGATATCAGCGGCTACTATATGGACGATGGTTATCTCTTCTTCAGTGTTGACCCCGTTGAAACGGCCGTTTACAACGATACGATCGACTTCGAGATCCGTATGCGTGAAGGGCCTCAGGCGACCATTAAAACGGTAAGAATCGCCGGTAACGATAAAACCAAGGAACACGTCATCCGTCGTGAACTGCGCACGATTCCGGGCGAAAAATTCAGCCGTGCGGACCTTATCCGCTCGCAGCGTGAAATTGCCAACCTCGGTTATTTCAACCAGGAAAATATCGGCATGAACCCCGTTCCCAACCAGGATGACGGTACCGTTGACATCAATTACACCCTGGAAGAAAAATCTTCCGATCAGCTCGAATTGTCGGCCGGCTGGGGCGGTGGTATCGGACTTACGGGTACCCTCGGTGTGTCGTTCAACAACTTCTCGATCAAGAATATCTTCCATAAGGAATCCTGGGATCCCTTGCCCACCGGCGATGGACAGAAACTGAGTCTGCGGATTCAATCCAACGGGCGCGCCTTCCGTTCCTACAACTTCTCCTTCACCGAACCCTGGTTAGGCGGAAAGAAAAGAAATCCGTTTACCGTCAGCTTCTTCAATACGAAGTTTTCGAACGCGTTCGACCCGTATACCTACACCTACACCAAGAGCAGGTCCGACAGTTCGTTCCTGAAAAACACCGGTGTTACCGTGGCGCTGGGTAAACAGCTGAAATGGCCCGACGACTATTTCAGCCTGACAACGGCTGTCAACTATACCCAATACAACCTGAGAAGATACCCCGGATTGTTCGACAATCTGTCCGACGGTAAGTCGCACAACGTAAACATCAAGCTTACCCTCCAGCGTTATTCGCTGGACCAGCCGACCTTCCCCACCAGTGGTTCCAACTTCATGCTGAGTGGCCAGTTTACGCCGCCCTATTCGTTGTTCAATAAGAACATCGAAACCTCGGCCAACCCCTACAAGCTGGTGGAATACCACAAATGGCGTTTCAATGCCGAATGGTATGTGCCGATCGGAAGGGGTATGGGGGCCGACAAGAACAGGCAGTTTGTACTCAAGTTTGCCGCCAAATACGGCTTCATGGGACGTTACAACAAAAACATGGAGTTTGCTCCGTTTGAGCGCTTCCAGGTGGGTGATGCCGGTTTGACCAACAACTACGGTGTACTGGGTTACGACATCATTGCACACAGAGGTTATCCGGTTTACAACAATTCCGATCCCAAGGTGAACCCCGACCAGCAGTCGACCAATACCTATTTCACCATATTCAACAAGTACACAATGGAGTTGCGCTATCCCTTCAGCACCAACCCCAGCAGTACGATTTACGGACTTACTTTCTTCGAGGCCGCGAATGGTTGGTACGATTATAAAGATTACAACCCGTTCAAACTCAGGAGATCTGCAGGTTTGGGTATGCGTTTCTTCCTGCCGATGTTCGGATTGCTTGGATTTGACTATGGCGTAGGCTTCGACAGAATGCAGCCCGGTGGCCGACTGAAAGATGCAACACGCTTCACATTCATGCTTGGCTTCGAACCCGAATAACAATTATCTAATCAATAAATACGCGGGAAATGAAAAAAATATGCATAATGATCCTCCTGGCGTTCGCTGTATCTGCAGCCGCCGAGGCACAGCGTTACGCCATCGTGGATACCCGATACATCCTCGACAAGATTCCCGAATACACTGAGGCACAGAAAAAACTCGACGCCATCAGCCTGCAATGGCAAAAGGAAATCGAGCAAAAGCAACAGGTGCTCGACAGGATGTACCGCGATTACGAAGCCGAGCAGGTAATGCTCAGTGAAGAACTGAAAAAGAAAAGAGAAGACGAATTATACAACCGCGAAAAAGAGGTCCGGGAACTTCAGAGAACCCGTTTCGGATTCGAGGGTGAACTTTTCAAAAAACGTCAGGAGTTGGTGAAACCGATCCAGGATAAGGTGTTCAACGCCATCCAGAAGCTGGCAGTAGAACGCAGTTACGATTTTATTTTGGATAAAAGTGAGGGAATTACCATTATATTTGCCGACCCCAAACTGGACAAGAGCGAGGATGTTCTGAAAGCTCTTGGTGTTAAATAAACCAGAAATTTGTGGGACCTGACAACCAAAAGTCAACCAAAATCAACTTAAATTTCAGAACCCAAACAAACAACAAAAAAAGGAAGATGAAAAAACTCGCGTTTATTGTGCTGGTGGCTGCTGGATGTTTTGCAGCGGTTAAGGTGCAGGCTCAAACTAAAATTGGATACATCAGCCCCGGCGAACTGATAACCTCTATGCCCGAATTCAAAAAATCGGATACCATCCTGATGGAACTTCAGAACGAACTGACCATGCAGTATTCTGAAATGGTAAGAGATTTTAACGAACAAGACAGCATACTTTCCAGCAAGGATACATTGAAATTCACCAAAACTCAATTGGACTACAAGAAAAAGAGCCTCGGTGAACTGTATATGAAGATCCAGACCCATCAACAGAACTCCCGCGAGATTCTGGAGAGAAAGCAACAGGAACTTATGGCACCTATTCAGCAGAAAGCACTTGAAACCATCAAAACCGTAGCCAAGGAAAACGGATACGCCTATGTGCTTAACAAAGACGAATCTGTTCTGGTGGGACCTCCGGGTGATGATCTTCTTCCACTTGTGAAAAAGAAACTAAACATTAAATAATCCAATTGGTTATTCTATTTTTAAAGGGTTGCTTTCGGGCAACCTTTTCTTTTATCTACATTTGAACTCTCAATGAAAATGGCTCCCATCGGCGTTTTTGATTCGGGTTACGGCGGACTCACCGTCCTTCGCTCCATCGTTTCTGCCCTTCCGCAGTACGATTTCTGCTACCTTGGCGACAATGCGAGGGCTCCTTACGGAAACCGGTCGTTCGACACCGTTTATCAGTACACGCTGGAATGTGTGGAATGGCTGTTTTCACAGGGATGTCCGCTGGTCATTCTCGCCTGCAACACGGCATCGGCCAAAGCCCTGCGCACCATCCAGCAAAATGATCTTCCCAAAATTGCTCCCGATAAGCGGGTGCTCGGCGTCATCCGCCCCACCAGCGAAATCATCGGCACCTTCAGCAAATCCGGGAAGGTGGGGATTCTGGCGACCCGCGGAACGGTCAATTCCGATTCCTATCCGATCGAAATAAAAAAATTCTATCCCCAGCTCTCGGTTTATCAGGAAGCCTGCCCCATGTGGGTTCCGCTGGTCGAGAACGGAGAAGCCGACTCTGCCGGTGCCGACTTCTTTATCGAAAAAGATCTGAAACGGCTCCTCTCGCACGATCCCTCCATCGATACCATTCTTCTGGCCTGTACACATTACCCCCTGTTGGAAAAAAAGATCCGGAAATTTATCCCTTCGAATACCCAGGTCATTGCACAGGGTGCCATCGTGGCCGAAAGCCTGGCCGACTATCTGAAACGACACCCTGAAATCGATGAAAAACTCAGCCGGAACGGGGAAAGAAGGTTTTTTACGACCGACTCGGCCGTCGGTTTTGAGGAAAAAGCGAGTATTTTTTTCGGTCAACCGGTTAAGGCCCAACATCTTGAAACGAAGATCCTGTCGGCCCTAAAAAAATAGGGGGAAAACTGTGCAAAATTATTGAAGGATTTTATACCTTTGCCGTCCCTTTCACGACACAGCAGGGCATGGTGGCCCGTTGTGACAGTTGAAAAAATCGTCCGGTTCTCCCCGGGCATATTCATTGAGAAGTATTAATTAGAAAAACATGAAAAGAACATTTCAACCGCACAAACGTCGCCGTAAAACCGTTCACGGATTCCGTAAACGCATGCAAACTGCCAACGGAAGAAAAGTACTGGCATCACGTCGCGCGAAAGGACGTAAGAAACTGACTGTTTCTGACGAGCGTAAAGCAAAATAAGCCTCTGGTTTAAAAATATCCGGCCTCGCAACCACCGTTGCGGGGCTATTTTTATTGCAGCAATATGTCGCCCCGCTATACATTGAAAAGATCAGAAATGCTGAAGAGCCGGAAAGCTATGGATAAGCTGTTCCGCAGCGGGAAAAGCATAACCCTGCCGCCCCTCCGACTGCACTACCAGGTGGAAGATTCAATTGAAAATCAACCCTATGTAAAAGTGGGTGTGGGCGTAGGGAAGAAATACTTCAAAAAGGCCGTGGACCGGAACCGGATCAAACGGCTGATGCGGGAAGCCTACCGGATTAACAAACACGCCCTCAATAATATTACCGCATCGGAATCCCCCCTACACCTGAACATTTTTTTCCTGTTTAACGGCCGGGAAATGCCCGATTACCGGCTTATACTCGACAAAATGAGCATCCTTATCGAAAAGCTGGAAAACCGCCTTAAAGAGCAAAAAAAGCCCGAAAATGAAGCTTCTGAATAAAATACTGACCCTTCCTTTTCTGGCTTTGATCCGGGTTTACCAATACGCCATTTCCCCCTGGCTGGGGCCCAAATGCCGGTATACACCAAGCTGCTCCCATTATGCCGCAGAAGCCCTGAAAAAATACGGTCCCTTAAAGGGAACCTGGCTGGCTATAAAAAGAATAGCCCGTTGCCATCCCTGGGGAGGCCACGGGCATGATCCTGTACCTTGAGCGGGTCAGCTACTCAATTATTTTGCAGCATCAAAACGCTCGGCAACCTTGTTCCAGTTCACTACATTCCAGAATGCAGCAAGATAGTCGGCGCGTTTGTTCTGATATTTCAGGTAATAGGCATGTTCCCAAACGTCCGCACCGAGGATCGGCGTTCCCTTAACATCGGCAACATCCATCAGCGGATTGTCCTGATTGGGGGTAGAAGTTACTCCCAGCTTACCGTCTTTTACGATCAGCCAGGCCCAACCGCTACCAAAACGGGTCATACCGGCAGCATTGAACTTTTCCTTGAAGGTATCGAAGCTTCCGAATGCGGCGTTGATGGCATCGGCCAGCGCTCCGGAGGGCTGTCCACCGGCATTGGGGGCCAGGCTTTCCCAGAAGAAAGTGTGGTTCCAGTGACCGCCACCGTTATTTCTTACCGCTGGGCTGATGGCGCCGGCTTTGGCCACGAGCTCTTCCAGTGACTTGTTTTCGTGTTCCGTCCCCGCGATCGCCTTATTCAGATTGTCTACATAAGCCTGGTGGTGCTTACCATGGTGAATTTTCATGGTCTCGGTATCGATATGTGGCTCCAATGCCTCGTACGCATAAGGAAGCGGGGGAAGTGTAAATGCCATAATAAATTGATTTATAGATGATAAATTAAATCCAATACAAATTTACGCCCCCGAGCCGGAAACGACAAATTAACCCGAACGGTTCAATCAGTTCGTTTTCTTCATTTCATTCAGTTTTTCCGTTTCCTTCTCCACCAGCTTGCGTTGTTTCTCGAGTTCGGTTTTGGCGTTCTGCAGGTTTTTTTCCAGTTGCGCCACCTTTTTCTCCATTTTTTTCAATTGATTGACGCTGTCATCGGCCTTCTTCTGTTGGTTCTTCAAGTCCTTTTCCGCCTTCAGCTTACCCGTGTGTGGAATCAGGGCCCCGGCAAAGGCCAGTGCACGGCTTCCAATTTCAGCATCCGAACGGGAGGAAATAAAATGATCATATCCCTTCGAAACGTAGAAGTGTACTACCGTCACATTCTTCTCCTTTTTGCTCTTCCGCTCTATCGTGGCATAATAGTCCATTTTTTCGTTCGAAATCGCAGGAATCACCACTCCGTTAAAGCGATACACGCCTTTTTTGTAAACGCCCTTAACATTGGCCGTTGTTTTCATGTAGTCGAGAAAGGATTCCTTCACCTCGTCTACCGGGTGGTTCAGTTCAAGCGTATAGGCCGGTCTGTTGGTTCCTTCAAATTGCTGAACGGTTTCGGATTGTGAATAAGCGCTGCTGAGTACTGTGCTGAAAAGAAATAAAAAACAAAAAAACTTCTTCATAAGAATTCATCTGTTGTTACAAATCAGATCTTTACAAAAAAAATGCCGTAAGGAGGGCCATTAATAACAACCCTCTATCCATTTTGTTCAGAAACGCTGCTGGCGACGCAACTGAAAAAAAGAGGTCATCAGAGAAGCACATTCGCTTTCCAGTACACCGCGGGTGATGCGGGCTTTGGGATGGAAAGGCGAACGGTCGCCGGTAATGCGTTTGTGACCATTCTTTTCGTCGTCGGCACCCCAAACGATAGTCGTCAGCTTGCTCCAGTAAATGGCACCGGCGCACATCAGACAGGGTTCAACCGTAACGTACAGTGTAGCATGGGGAAGATATTTCGCACCGAGATGGTTAAACGCAGAAGTAAGTGCAATCATTTCGGCATGGGCAGTAGGATCTTTCAGCTTTTCGGTTTGATTATAACCGCGTGCAATGATTTTTTCACCGATCACCACAACGGCACCAATAGGCACTTCTCCATCTTCAAAAGCAATCCTGGCCTGCTTCAGTGCCTGCTGCATAAAATATTCATCCTTTGCTTCCATACCACAAAGATGCTGTTTTTTCGGGTTTGGGCATCCGTTGTCTTTTATGTAAATTGTATAACTACTCCCGGACATTAAACGCATACCTATGACGGATCTTAACAAGATGCGCGAATTTTTCCTTACCGGCGCCACGCAGTTTCCTGAAGTCCGGAAAAAGCAGTTAAAAAAATTCCTTTCGGCACTGGAGAAATATGAAGATAAAATTCAAAAAGCGCTTTGGAACGATCTTAAAAAATCTGTGGCCGAATCCTATATCACCGAAACGGGTTTTATCAAATCGGAAATCCGAATGGCCCTACGGAATCTCCGCCAATGGATGAAGCCGGAAAAGGTTAGCACCAACCTGGTCAATCGACCCTCAACCAGTAAAATCGTTAGGCAACCCAAAGGAGTTGTGCTCATCATCGGTCCCTGGAATTACCCCATTCAACTCTGTCTTGCTCCACTCGTTTGTGCCATCGCGGCCGGAAATTGCGCCGTAGTCAAACCTTCCGAACTCGCACCCGCATCGTCGGCATTGATGGCGGAAATGATCCGTGATCTATTTTCGCCCGAATATGTAGATGTGGTTGAAGGCGAGGGTGCCGCCGTTGTTCCGGACCTGATCAACCGCTTCCGCTTCGATCATATTTTTTATACCGGAAGTACAACGGTAGGAAAGGCGATAAGCGTACAAGCCGCATCACAGTTGATTCCGGTAACACTTGAGCTTGGCGGTAAGAGCCCGGTGATTGTTGAACCCGATGCTCCTATTCCCGTAACGGCGCGCCGAATCTGCCTGAGCAAATTTTCAAACGCCGGACAAATGTGTATTGCGCCGGACTATGTGGTAGCCCACACATCGGTAGCCGGAGAACTGGTCGCGGCTCTAACCCATACCATACATGAGTTTTACGGCGTGGATCCTTCGGTGTCGGCCGATTTCGGTAGAGTTTTAAATGAAAAAAGATTCGACATATTGGCTTCCTATCTGAAGCAAGGAAAGGTTGCAACGGGAGGACAGACGAACCGATTCGATCTTTACATTGCCCCGACCATTCTGACAGATGTTTCTTTGGACGACCCCATAATGAAAGAGGAGATCTTCGGCCCCATACTTCCCGTACTTACGTATAAGGATGACCGTGAGCTACAGAACATTCTGGACCACAATCCGGATCCGTTGGCCCTGTACATCTTCACGGCCAACGTCAAAAAAGCCCGAGCCCTGATGGCCCGGAATCCATCGGGCGGTGCCTGCATCAACAACACGGCGGTTCATTTTCTGAACAACCGACTACCGTTTGGGGGTATACGAAACAGCGGCCTGGGGACCTACCATGGAAGATTCGGCTTCGAAACCTTTTCGCATCAGAAAGCAGTCATGGAAACGCCGACCTGGTTCGACCCGTCTCTGAAATACCCACCCTATGAACGAAAATTGGGATGGATCAGGAGGCTGATGGGCTGACGCTCCTTACACCGGACATTTTTCGTGATAGTTGATCAGTTCAATCGGTGCACGCTCCATTTCAAATCCCTGATAGGCTTTTTTGATTTCGTCCAGCACCGCTTCAATTTCGTCGGGAGAGGAAAGGGTAACCAAACGGGTTCGGTACTCCTTGATATTGGGAAGTCCTTTCAGATAGTTGGCATAATGCCGGCGCATTTCATAAATGCCCACAACGGGACCTTTCCATTCGAGGGATTTCTGAAGATGTTTTTTGCAAACCTCTACCCTTTCGTCTACGGTCGGCGGCGGAAGGATTTCACCCGTTTTGAGGAAATGTTTGATTTCGCGGAAAATCCAGGGATAGCCGATGGCGGCCCTTCCGATCATGATTCCATCCACTCCGTAACGCTCTTTATAGGCGAGCGCCTTTTGCGGACTATCGATATCGCCGTTTCCGAAAATGGGAATTTTTATGCGGGGATTGTTTTTTACCTTACCAATCAGGGTCCAGTCGGCGGAGCCCTTATACATCTGGCTTCTGGTGCGGCCATGGATAGAAAGGGCCTGAATGCCCACATCCTGAAGCCGTTCGGCAACCTCTTCGATATTTTTGGTATCGTCGTCCCATCCCAGCCGGGTTTTTACCGTTACGGGCAGACGCGTTGCCTTAACACAGGCATCGGTAAGACGAACCATGAGATCCACATCCTTGAGTACACCCGCTCCGGCCCCCTTGCAGGCTACTTTTTTTACGGGGCATCCGAAATTGATGTCCAGCAGGTCCGGATTGGTTACATCCACAATTTTGGCAGCCATCGAAAGGCTGTCTTCGTCACCCCCAAATATCTGGATGCCGATAGGCCGTTCATAATCAAAGATATCCAGCTTTTTACGGCTTTTGATGGCATCACGGATCAATCCCTCGCTGGAGATGAATTCGGTGTACATCAGATCTGCGCCATTCTCCTTGCAAACGGCACGGAACGGAGGATCGGTGACGTCTTCCATCGGAGCCAGCAGCAGGGGAAAATCGGGGAGTGAAATCGGACCAATATTTACCATAAAAACATCTTCACAAATTCAGTTTCCATTCAAATTCAGGGCGGTTATGTATATTGCAGCCGGCTGAAAAACTGGAAATCTGCTGCAAAGATACGCAGATCCAGTGCCATTAAAGTAAATCCTGATGCAATTCCTGAGGTTTCATACACCACTGTTCCAGTTTTCAGCCTTTATGGGCATTTTCTGCGGGTTTTACCTGATTGCGGCATTCCTCATTTTCGTTCTGTTTCCCGATCAGCCCATTGCGGAGACCCTGGCTTCGGGCGAACTTACCCGGGCGCAGATTACCCAGTACAAATGGATGCAGCTGATCAGTGCCCTCCTTACATTCCTGGTTCCAGCGTTGATATTCAACTATTTATCGGCCCCCAATCCACTGCGCTATGCGGGAGTGCGCCGGAAAACTTCCATCGCGCTGATTGCACTCACCCTCGTACTCCTAACGGTTTCGCTGCCTGTTGTGAGCACCCTGGGCTGGTTGAACGAACAGATTCATTTCGGCAATATGCACGACCAGCTCGTGGCCACCGAAGAAACGCAGAACAAGCTGATGAATGCCATGCTGAAGATGGAAGGGCCGGGCGACTTGATGATCAACCTTTTTCTCATGGCCCTACTTCCGGCCTTAGCGGAAGAGCTGTTTTTCCGATCTACTTTTCAGCAATTGATGGAAAGGACCCTGAAAAACCCGGTGGCGGCCGTGGTCAGTGCGTCGCTGTTTTTTTCCCTGATGCATCTTACGGCATTTAAGTTTCTGCCGATTTTGGCTATGGGCATTTTGCTGGGAACCCTCTTCGTACTCACCCGAAATATCCTGTATTCCATTATCTTTCACTTTCTTTTCAACGGCATCCAGATAGTGGTGCAGTATGTCAGCCAGACGCATTCCATTCCGGGGTTCGACCAATCCCGTCAGGAGATTGATTTTCCGGTTTGGGTGGGTGCTGCAGGAATAATTGTCATTATTCTGATTTTTGTGTTTATCCGTAAGGAACGTGGACGCTGGGTCAGCCGGGACGACTACTAAACAAACCAACGATAAATCCATGGCGTTTAATTTCGCTACTTTTAAAACACGGTCTCTGTCGGCCATACTCTTTGTAGTAGTTATGCTGGCGGGCCTGTTGTTGAACCACTGGAGCTTTTTTATTCTTTTTACCATCATTCATTTCGGGTGCTGGTATGAGTATCGCCGGCTCGTGGAAAAAATAGACCCGGCCTACAAGGAAATATCCCTGTTTCACCGCGCCGTGGTTCCCTTATTGGGCTTTTGCCTGATGCTGTACGTAACCAATCATGCCTTTGATATCGGTTCCCTGAGTCTGCATTCCCTCGGATGGTGGCTCGGGTTGCTGCTGGTTCTCATACTTCCGCTCGGCGAACTGTTGCTGGCGCGGAAAACCGGTCCCCGGCAATATTTTCATTCCCTGTTCGGATTCGTTTATATTTCGCTGAGTTGGGCCCTGATGATTGATCTCCGCTGCCGTGGAATGGCGGTAACGCCCGGCGGGCGCGTAATTTTCGACGCGGGATTGATTGTACCGCTGGTGCTGATCGCATCCATCTGGATCAACGACACAATGGCCTATATTGTTGGTTCGTTAATAGGTAAAACGCCGTTCTCTCCGATCTCGCCCAAAAAAACCTGGGAAGGAACCATTGGAGGGGCGATCCTGGCGGTTGCGGTGGTTACGCTGGTTGGTTATTATCTGGTGGGGGTGAAGGAGGCCTGGGGGTTGATCGCCATATCGTCGATAGCGGCAGTTTTCGGAACATTGGGCGATTTATTTGAAAGCAAATTGAAACGGATGGCTGGAGTCAAAGACAGCGGAACCATTCTTCCGGGACACGGAGGTTTTCTGGATCGATTCGATTCACTGCTGTTTGCGACCCCGCTCACGTGGTTATATTTCGTACTATTTTACTAACCAGGAGGTATGCCAATTTGCGCTACCTTTGCCTCACAACTTTTTGATTCTATGACCATTCACAAAGAAGGATATGCTACGATAGCCGTAACGGCATTGGTTCTCGGCGTTTTAAACCTGATCGTCCTGTTTTTCCTGCGGGAATCACTCCCCTGGCTGTGCTGGCTGATTATGGGCATCAGCGTGGCATTGTGGCTCTTTATCATTTCCTTTTTCCGCATTCCCAACCGTCAGCTCACCATTAACGATAATGAAATCGTCTGCCCCGCCGACGGAAAAGTAGTGGTTATTGAAGAAACCGTTGACGAGGAATATTTCAAGGACAAGCGCCTTCAGGTTTCCATTTTCATGAGTCCGGCCAATGTTCACGTAAACCGCTATCCTACCGATGGCGAAGTGGTTTACAGCAAATACCACAAGGGAAAATTCCTGGTGGCCTGGCATCCCAAATCCTCTACCGATAACGAGCGCCACTCCATTGTGATCTCCAAAAACGGAAAGGAGTATCTGGTAAAACAAATTGCCGGCGCTCTGGCCAAAAGAATTGTAAACTACAGCAAGCCCGGCGATATGGCCAAACAGGGTGAAGAATTCGGCTTTATCAAATTCGGCAGCCGTGTCGATTTGCTCTTACCTCCCGGCACCAAAATTCTGGTCGAAAAGGAACAGAATGTTAAGGGCGGAGTAACCGTTCTGGGCCGCTGGTCTTAAATACTGTGCTATGAATTTTCTTGCCCACGCATATCTTTCCTTCCGAAACCCGGAAATTCTGGTGGGCAATATGATCAGCGATTTTGTCAAGGGGAAAAGAAAATTCGACTTCCCGGAAAACATTCAGAAAGGTATTCTACTCCACCGCAGTATCGACGAATTTACCGACCACCATCCGGCCGCAAAGGAAGCCGCTTCCTATTTCCGGAAAGATTACCGGCTCTACGCCCCGGCCTTTATTGATATCGTGTTTGATTATTTCCTCGCCCGCGACCCATCGGTGTTTACCGACAGCGGGGAACTGGAAGCGTTTGCCGACCAAACCTACCGCACACTCGACAGGTTTACCGACATTCTGCCCTCCCCCTTTGATATCATGTTCCCGCACATGAAAAACAAAAACTGGCTGCTCAATTACCAGCACACCTGGGGAATCCACAACAGTTTCAAGGGGCTGGTGAGCCGGGCGGAATACATGAACGATGCGGAGCCCGCTTTCCAAACCTTTATCCAACAAAATAAGGCACTGGCCGACTGCTACAACGATTTTTTCCCTTCACTGAGAGAATTTGCCACTCAACAATATGCGTCTCTTCTCAAAAACGATTGACTTATATTTGTTGAAAATAACTCAGCTTGTTAAAGATCTTCATGAAAAACTATGGGAAAGGAGGCAGAAACTACCTGCCTGGGCTTGTGCTTCTGTGTTTTCTGATGGGATGCAATGAAACCCCGCGTACCCCTGTTGTCATCAATAACAAACCCCAGCAAAACGCCACAACCGGAATTCCGGTCAGCGGTCCGGCAGGCATTCCGTTCGACCAGTCGCCGCTGGATATCATTTACTATCCGGTCGACTTTCCAAAACTGAAAAGTCAGAACAGTTCTTCCGAATCCCTACCCCGGATCAGGATACTTTACAGCCGTCCCCAACGGCACGGCCGTGTAATTTTCGGCGAACTGCAGAAATACGGCACTCCATGGCGAATGGGCGCAAACGAAGCAACGGAAGTTGAGCTTTTCAGTGATGCAACCATCAACGGAAAAAAGCTGGCAAAGGGTCGATACATCATGTACTGCATTCCTGAGGCCGAAAAATGGACAATTGCCTTCAATACCAATCTGTACACCTGGGGGCTTGAGTTCGATAAATCAAAAGATGTCCTCCGCGTGGACCTTCCCATTGAAATTTTACCCGAACCCTGCGAAGTGATGACCATGCACTTCTCCGGAGATTCGCCCAATCAGGCAGATCTTTGGGTGGAATGGGATATGGTCAGAACAAGTATTCCCTTCAAATTCTAATAACGAAAAACAGCCGGTTTTTGCCGGCTGTTTATGTTTGTTATATACGCGAACATTAAGCTGACTTCTTGTACTTCTGCACTGTGCTTACACTTCCTCCATCAGACACCTTAACGGTGTACCAGTTTTTTTCGCACTGCATTTTGAGGTAATAAACAACTTCATCCTTTTCTGCATCGGTTACTTCGGTAACACCAAAGATTGTTCTATCCGGAAATCTTTTCTTTACCTTTTCACGGATTTCGACGGGAAGCGTTTCTTCATTGTAGAATCGCGTAGACGTCAGGAGCTTGCCCTTATCGTCGAACTTTGCCTTTACCAGAATTTCTTCCTGCTTGAACACGGCAATATAGTGACCATCCGACTCCTCGGCGTACCATTTTAAATCTTCAACAGACTTGTAGGATCGCTCAAAAGATTTGGCAACCTTATCACTCACTTTCGTTACCGGAACAGGCTCGCTTGCCATCAGCGCATTGGAGGTCAGGAACACCCCTGCAATGGCGATTAAGATTTGTTTTTTCATGGTCTGTACTTTTAATGGTGTGCTTTATGACGGCAAATTAATTCTTCAAACTATTTTAAAAATTCAATTCTGTATGAACGGTAGCCGAAGGCTTCCATCATGATAAATTTGTTACACGAATGTTTGGGAACGATGATGCACCATCATCTGAAACCTTTGTCTACAGGGCATTACAGCCCTTTAACATTATCTTATTAATTGAACCTTCGGATTTATCGATTTGGGATTTTCGGCTGCTCCTGAAAACTTTTGCGTATTAAAAACGCGTTTCCATCGATTCACTTTTTCTGTTTCTCCGATCGATTTTTGGTGATGCCTACTGGCCGGAGGCCCCGGTTCCAACCCACCGTCCCAAACGGATCAGGCTATTGTTGATCAGGGTGAGTGTTACCGGGGAATAACTGTAGGGAGTAAGTGAAAGGAAAAGCGCATATTTGTGTAGCAAAAGTAAGCATATGAAAAAGGCCACCAAATACATACATGTAGGCGTTCAGCCCGATCCGTCCACCGGGGCCATTATGACGCCGATCTTCCAGACATCCACCTATGTTCAGGAAGCGCCGGGCAAACATAAGGGCTATGAATACGCAAGAACCCAGAACCCTACAAGGGACCAATTGCAGCAGGCCCTGGCGGCGGCCGAAAACGGGAAATTCGGCGTTTCCTTCGGAAGCGGACTGGCCGCCATCGACACCTTACTGAAACTGTTTTCACCCGGCGATGAAATCATATGCACCAACGATCTCTACGGAGGTACCTACCGCCTTATGACAAAAGTATGGGAGCGTTACGGCCTCAAATTCCACTTTGCCGATCTTACCAATGCCGATAACGTTCTTCCCCTTCTCAATACCAAAACCAAATTGATTTGGCTGGAAACGCCGACCAATCCGCTCCTCCGCATTCTGGATATACAGGCGATAACCCTGCACGCACGGAGCAGACAGGTACTTGTTGCCGTCGACAACACATTTGCTTCGCCCTACCTACAGAACCCGCTTGATTTGGGCGCCGACATCGTGATGCATTCGGCCACAAAATATTTGGGCGGACACAGCGATGTGGTTCACGGTTGTTTAATCGTTAACGACGAGGAGCTGGCGCGTCAGCTGTATTTCCTGCAGAACAGCTGCGGTGCTGTTCCCGGTCCGCAGGACTGTTTCCTGATTCTGCGCGGACTCAAAACCCTGCATGTGCGGATGCAACGACACTGCGAGAACGGCGAAAAAATTGCGCATTTTCTACGCAATCATCCCAGGGTTGACAAAGTACATTGGTGTGGTTTTACCGACCACCCCAACCACGATATTGCCGTCCGGCAGATGAACGGATTCGGAGGCATGATGAGTTTTACCCTGAAAGACGACCGCATCGAAACGGCTGAAAAGGTTCTCTCCTCCACCCATCTGTTTTCGCTTGCCGAGAGCCTGGGCGGGGTTGAATCGCTGATCGGCCATCCGGCGTCCATGACCCATGCTTCCATTCCCCGCGAGGAACGTCTGAGAAACGGACTGGCCGACTCCCTCATCCGGCTCAGTGTGGGCATCGAAGATGCCGATGATCTGATTGAGGATCTTGAAAACGCCCTGCGCTGATGAAGATGGCTTCCTCCAAAAAACTGGCGGATTTTCTGATCAGAAAGGCAGATGAATACAACCAGCCGGAATTTATCAAGTCGGATCCGATTTCCATCCCGCACCGCTTTACACGGAAACAGGATATCGAAATTTCCGGATTTTTTGCCGCCGTGTTCGCCTGGGGCAACCGAACGATCATCATCAAAAAGACAGCGGAGCTGATGAGCCTGATGGACAACGCCCCCTATGATTTTATCTGCAACCATCAGGATTCCGATCTCCGGAAACTGGAATCCTTCAAACACCGAACCTTCAACGGTACGGATTTGCTTTGGTTTGTACATATCCTGCAGGAACATTTCCGGGAGAACGATTCGCTGGAAACAGCCTTTTTCGCCTCAAAATCGCCCGGGAGACCCGATGTGGTAAAAGAGGGCCTGATTCGCCTGAACCGGCTTTTTTTTGCCCCGGAAGACAGTCCAAGACGGACCCGGAAGCACCTCTCCACCCCCGAGCGTCAATCGGGCTGCAAGAGGCTGAATATGTTTTTACGCTGGATGGTGCGGAAGGATAACCGTGGGGTAGATTTCGGGCTTTGGAAACATATTTCGCCGGCCGACCTGATTATACCGATCGATCTCCATGTGGCCCGGGTTGCCAAGCGGTTTGGCCTCATGGAGCGAAACCAGCCCGACTGGAAGGCTGCTGAAGAGTTGACGGCCTATTTCCGTACGATCGACCCCGGGGATCCGGCCCGCTTCGATTTTGCGCTCTTCGGGCTCGGAGTCGTCGAAAAGTTCTAACTTTATAGATATAACGTGGTACAATGGAAACTCCTTTATCCTGGGAAAAAGCGGCGAATGAAGTGAAGGTTCATCTCGACTGCGAAATAGCCACGGACGACTCCTACGAAAGGTTCATGACCCAGCTCGCCGACTATCTCAATCAACTTATCCGGAAAGATTTTTCACGCCTGCTTTACTTTCTGTACCGGATTGACGTCAGCGAAGCCAAGCTGCGGTATATGCTGAATGCCAATAAGGATAAGGATGCCGGGGTGCTTATTGCCGAACTGATGATGGAACGGGAACTCCGGAAAATACAGACGCGCACGTCGTACAAGCCGGGCGATTGTGAAGAAGAGAAATGGTAAATTCGTCTATTTGAACATAAGTTCCTTTACTTTCTCCTTGTCTTCCTTTTCTTTCTTGAGGTCGAACATGGTACCGAATACACGGTCCCAGATGGTGGTACTTACCCCGAATCCCTGATGTTCATTTTTGTAGTGATGAAGGTGGTGATTGCGCCAGAGCGGTTTCATCCATTTAAACGGCGGGTTCCAGGCGTGGATCGCGTAGTGCATGGATCCGTAGAGAAGATACCCCAGCATGAAGCCCGGAAAGAACATGTAGGTATAGGAGCGGAGAAACAAATACTGTAAGCTGAAAATGACAGTAGCCAGGATGATGCTGGGCACGGGCGGCATAAATAGACGCTGCCTGTCGCGCGGGAAATGGTGGTGGTTACCGTGCAGCACGTAGGCGATACGCTGAATGCGCGGGTTGTCGCTCACCCAGTGGAAGATAAAGCGATGGGCCAGGTATTCGAAGAAAGTCCAGAAAAACATTCCGATAAAGAATACGATCAGTACGGTTGAAATACTGAAGCCTTTGGTGTTGTGTGCCGTATAAAGAAGGTAGGAAATAATGGGTATATACATTCCCCAAATCACAAGGGGATGAGTTTTTGTCAGCATCTCCAGATACTCACTCTCAAACAACCGGGCCTGGCCTTTATTATGAATTTTTTCAAATTTCATTGATCAGGTATTTGTACAAAAATACGACTTCTTAAAAATAACACGCGGTTTAACCCGGAAACCCAGTCCGAAAAAATCGTAAACATATTTAATGAAACATCCATCTGATACGGCGGTTCGTCGATCATCGGGATGATTTACTGGGTGGTTGCCTATATTTGTAACCATAAACACATTCCATGAAGCTTGTCACATTTCTAAAAAACGGCCACGAACAGCTGGGCATCGTACATAATAACCTGATCTATGACCTCGATCAGCTGCATACCGAATTGCCCAATTCGATGGGAATGCTCCTGGGATTCTGGGACTCCTTTTTTCCAATGCTGAAAATAGTTGACCAGAGAATCAAGGAAGGACACTACGGTCCTGAAAAAGCCATTCCCTACGAAGGTGCCGATCTTCTGGCACCGGTACCCCAGCCAACATCGTGCCGCGATGGCTATGCCTTCCGCCAACATGTGGCTGCTGCGCGCAGAAACCGCGGCGTACCGATGATTCCGGAATTCGATCAATACCCGATTTTCTATTTCACCAATCATACCGCAATCCAGGGGCCGGGCGAAATCCGTTGTATGCCCGACCATTTCGAAAAGCTGGATTTTGAACTTGAAGTGGCCGTGGTGATCTGCCGTCAGGGCCGCAATATTACGGCCGCAGAAGCCGACGACTATATCGGCGGTTTTATGATCATGAACGATATGAGTGCACGTCGCCTGCAGATGGAAGAGATGCTCCTGAACCTCGGCCCCGCCAAGGGGAAAGACTTCACCACCGTAATTGGCCCCATGCTGGTTACGCCCGATGAACTCGAGTCCTACCTGGTTCCTGCCAAACCAGGGCACGAAGGCAGAAATTACAATCTGGCCATGAAGTGCCGCGTTAACGGTGTTCAGGTGAGCGAGGGCAATATGGCGGATATGGACTGGACTTTTGCCGAAATTATCGAACGTTGTGCCTATGGGGCAACCATTTTCCCCGGTGATGTAATCGGGAGCGGAACCGTTGGAACCGGATGTTTTCTGGAACTCAACGGTACCGGTAAACTAAATGACCCCAACTATCAGGAACAATGGCTTCAGGCCGGCGACGTGGTGGAGATGGAGATCGATGGACTTGGCGTCCTTTCCAATACCATTGTAAAAGAGGATTCCGATTTCTCGATTCTTGCCAAAAAGAAGATGCCCAATCCCGAACAGGCCTAAACGTTCGGGTGGTTTTATCCGCTATAAAAATATAGTCCATGACGATCGATCTGAAAGACCTCAGCCCCGTAGACGCCCAGCATTATCTGCAGCATGCTATTGCGCCCCGCCCCATTTGTTTTGCGAGTACCGTCGACAAAACGGGGAGGGTCAATCTGAGCCCTTTCAGCTTCTTCAACCTGTTTTCGTCGAATCCCCCGATTGTTATATTCAGCCCTTCCCGCAGGGTACGCAACAATACCACCAAACATACGCTGGAAAATGTTCTGGAAGTTCCGGAGGTGGTGATCAACATCGTTACCGAGGATCTGGTTCAACAGGTGAGTTTGGCCAGCTGTGAATACGATAGGGATACGAATGAGTTCGTGAAAGCAGGCCTTACTATGGAAGCCGCAACGCTGGTGGCACCTCCGATGGTTAAGGAGAGCAAGGTGAAGTTGGAGTGCCGGGTAATGGAGGTAAAAGCACTGGGAACCGAAGGAGGCGCGGGCAACCTAATCATCGCCGAAGTGCTTCGGATGCACATCGACGATTCCATTCTGGACGGGAATAAGAAGATCGATCAAACCAAACTCAACCTGGTGGCGCGGATGGGTGGCGATTGGTACTGTGTGGCCAACGACAGCAGCCGATTCAAGGTTCCCAAGCCCAATACCAAACTGGGAATTGGATTTGACCAGCTTCCGGAAGCTGTGCGCAAAAGCCCCTACCTTACCGGAAACGATCTGGCCCAACTGGCAAATGTGCATGAAATTCCCCTAATTGACCCAACGTTTACGGATAACCGCCTGAAGGAAATTGTTCAGTACTACAGTGTTAGTCCTGAGGAAATGGAACAGGAAATTCACCGGTATGCCAAAGAATTGATCGCCGGTGAAAAGGTGAACGAGGCCTGGCAGGTGCTGCTGGCCGCACAGGATATTTAGACGAAAAAACATTTCGGAAAACTGGCCCATTCGATCCGATTATCGTAAATTGGCATACACGTTGATGCCAATAGGTATCGTTCACCAAATGCTGCCAGATGCTTATTCAGATGTTAAGGATCAAGATCCAGGAACTCATCGTTACCGAAAGTGTAGAAACTTATCCGGGCAGCATTGGAATACCCCGGGAGATAATCGAAGCAACCGGCCTCAAATTGTTTGAACTGGTTCATGTGAACAATAAAACAAACGGGAGTCGTATTCTCACCTATATTGTTCCCTCGACCCAACCCGGTAGTGTTACGGTTAACGGTGCCGCTTCCAAACATTTCAATGCGGGAGATCATATTCATGTTCTTTCTTTCTGCCAACTGGAAGAGAAGGAAGCCGAAAGCTTCCGGCCCAAAATCGTTTATACCGATGCGGGAAACAAAATTGTCGAAATCCGCGATTATCAATTCTGATTACATCCAGGAACTTTCGGAGGTTTCAATCTTATACAGGGCATAGTCCCGTATGGCAAAGGCATCCGACTTGTCGATAAAAGGCACCAACACGGTGCCTCCGGCGGTATGAAGCAGGATGGTGGCCAGCCCTTTCTTTTCCTGAAACAGGGTTTGCTTTACCGAAATTTTCTGAATCTTATCCCACCGCAGAAGTACGTTTTGGATTCCCCAAATCCCTGTACGCACTTGCATTGCCTCTTCAGACAGATAATACCGGAATTTCCGGGCAAAGAACAGGTGATGGAAAAATCCCAAAGGGATCAGCAGCAAGATCCACAATGCATAATATTCCAGCCAATACCAGGCAACACCGGTGACCAGCAAGGCAGGGAGAGCCACCGAGATCAGTGTTTTGCGGCCGACATAAGCCCTGTGTATACGCCGTCCTTCTTTACCTTCTGCAATTTCGGGATGATACACATCGGTGAGTGATGGAAGAAAATCGGTACGCGTTACCGGAACACGGATCTGCTGATTGTCCTTTACGTTATCGCTACCCACCGAATAGTATTGGAGGAGGTAGATTCCCAACCATTTGCGGATCAGGTTGGCCCGCCAGGTAATAAATTGGATTTTGCTGTACGGAAGCAGCTTCTCCCTTACATTGATCAGGCCACCGTAAATCCGGAATCCCTTTTCGCGCGTGCTGATAAAAAAGTTGAAATAGGTGATAAAGGTTCGGGCAACCGAAATCACGACTGAAATCAGCAGTACAAAAACGACGAGCGCAACCATCGCGGTGAAACTTCCCTGCGGTAACCATCCGGCCGCATTGTTTACCCAGGAATTGATTTTATCCGAAAGAACGGAGCGTATGTTTTCAAACATCGAAAACAAAAAACCCAGCAGGATAAAAAACGCCTCTACATGATTGGCGGAAAAACTAAGCCGCAAAAGATCGCTGAGGCCGAGGGTTACGATTTTCTTTTCATCGTATTCATACTCCGCCGGCAACTGTACCTGTTCGGCACGATGTTCCAGGATGAATGCTTTCAGTGCGGCGGCCTGATGCATTTCGATGGCATCAATTTTCACTTCGGTACTTTCGGTGCCGGGTGTGTCAAAACTCATGCGGGCCGCTCCGAATAATTTGTGGATAAGGTGTTGCTCGAGTTGAACACCCTGAATTTTTTCAAGCGGCAATGAAATAAGCTGGCGACGGAATACCCCCTTGCGTATCACCAGCTCATTGTTGTCGATATAGTACCGGTAGTTGAAATATTCGAGCACGGCACGCACAACCATAAAAGCCGACAGGACAATAAGGAGAATCTGCCACTTATCCACGGAGGAAGTTTGGCTTCGTACAACATATAACAGGATCAGGGGAAGAAAGACATTGATAGCGCGCCTGATCACTTTAACCAGGATCAGAACCAGCCCTATCATTGCCTGTTTCTGCGGTTGCGACCAATCAGTTTGCCTGTTCTTCATCCTCAGCTCCGATTTTTTGGGTGAGATAAGCTTTTATGGAGAGCGCGGTTTCTTCTCTCAAACCCGGAATAGAAATATCACGGCCGCTACCGGCGGTATAAACACGGAGGGTAGCCAGCCCCAGGTTTCTGTCGATCAAGCCCGAAGAAACCGAGCAATGCTGAACACGGCTGAAGGGGCACACTTCTTCCACGCGAACGATCCAACCACTCCGGAAAAGAATATCCCGTTCTCTCAGTGCGTAGGCTTTCCGGAGAAAGGAGAGATAGGAAATCAGCCAGGAAAAAAAATGCAGTACGGTTATTCCGGAAATACCCCAGATCAGCATCCATTTTTGCTGCAGTCCGGGAACAAAGTAACGGACGATCAGAAATGCCCCGCAAAAAAGAAACCAGGAAACGACTGCCCGAAAGGCCACCGATTTAGCGTAGGTGCTCTCCAGTGGTTGCCATTCAACCTGTTCGGCGCGCGGGAGGTCGCTGATATCAATCCTGTCGTTTGAAAATTCCATAGTAACCAAATATAACCCAGAAACGATGAAAACGGGTGGAAAATTATCCCTGGAACCCACCAATTTTGGAACAAAATGCATTGATCTTCAATAATTAAACAATTGAACTTTCCCGGGGGAGGCCCGGATAAATTCTGGGTAATCCGGCATTAATCCTGGTCGCCTGCGGGATCGGAAGTTCGGTCCGAACGCCCGCCGACCCAGTGTTGTTGATACGATATAAACGGTGGAAATCCGTAACTTTGCCGACCTATCAACAGGCTTTATATGCAATTATCTGAACAGGAAATTATCAGAAGGGAAAAGCTCAATGAATTGATCCGGAACGGTATTGACCCCTATCCGGCAGCGCTTTACCCCGTTACACACTATTCTGAAGAAATCAAAGCAGGCTATTCCGAAGAGAAAAAAGACGAATATGCTTCTGTTTGTGTGGCAGGACGGATTATGAGCCTGATGCCCAAGGGAAAGGTATTCTTTATCAAAATACAGGACAGCAAGGGTGTCATTCAACTATATGTTCGCCAGGACGATATTTGTCCTGGAGAAGACAAATCCTATTTTGAGCATGTGGTAAAACGCGGACTGGATCTGGGCGACTTTATCGGCGTAACCGGCTTTGTGTTTGTTACCCGTACCGGTGAAATCAGCGTTCACGCGCAAACGCTCACCCTGCTCGCCAAAAGCCTGAAACCCCTTCCCGTGGTGAAACGCGATGAAGAAGGCAACGTTTTTGACGCCGTGACCGACCCGGAATTCAAGTACCGCCAGCGCTACGCCGATCTCGTAATTAATCCGGAGGTTAAGGATACATTCATTAAACGAACAAAACTGGTGAATACCATCCGCGAATTTCTCAATGAACGCGGCGCTCTGGAAGTGGACACTCCCGTACTGCAAAGCATTCCCGGTGGTGCAGCTGCCCGCCCCTTTGTAACCCATCACAACGCATTGGATGTACCCATGTACATGCGTATTGCCAATGAATTGTATCTGAAACGCCTGATCGTAGGTGGATTCGACTGGGTTTATGAGTTCAGCCGCAACTTCCGCAACGAGGGAATGGATCGTACCCATAACCCCGAGTTCACCGTTCTGGAATGGTATACGGCCTACAAGGATTACAACTGGATGATGGAAATTACCGAGCAACTCTTCGAGCGTGTGGCCATTGCCCTGCACGGAACCACGGAGGTTAAGCTCGGCGACAAGATCATCAACTATAAAGCGCCGTTCAAACGCGTTACCATTTTCGACGCGATCCTCGAAAATACCGGTATTGACATCAGCGGCATGGATGAGGCTGAACTTCGCAAGGTTTGCGAAAAACTCGACATCTCTGTTTCGCCCACCATCGGTAAGGGTAAACTGATCGACGAGATTTTCGGCGCAACCAGCGAACACAAATACATCCAACCTACCTTCATCATCGACTACCCGATCGAAATGAGTCCGCTCACCAAAAAACACCGCAGCAAGCCGGGATTGGTGGAGAGATTTGAACTGATGGTAAATGGTAAGGAACTCGCCAACGCCTATAGCGAACTGAATGACCCGATTGATCAGCGTGAACGTTTTGAAGAACAGGTTAAGCTAATGGAGCGCGGCGACGATGAGGCCATGTTCATTGATTACGACTTCCTCCGTGCGCTGGAATACGGTATGCCTCCCACATCTGGAATTGGTATCGGAATCGACCGTTTGTGTATGTTCATGACAAACCAGCACAGCATTCAGGATGTGTTGTTGTTCCCGATGATGCGCCCCGAAAAAATCAATTAAAGAAAAAGATCGTTCATCAGAGGCTGATCGGGATTGACGGCATAACCCGAAAGATCCGTGATCCCTTCTGAAGCAAGAACTTCTTCATCGATAAAAAAGTTACCGGTACATTCGGTTGAAGGACGCCTGAGAATATGAAAGGCCGCATCGGCAACAATCTCGGGCGTTCTGCTTTTCTGCATCAGCTCATCCCCGCCCAGGAGATTCTGAACGGCTGCTGTGGCAATGGTTGTTCGGGGCCACAGGGCGTTCACAGCGATCCGATCTTTGCGGAATTCTTCCGCCAGCCCTTTTACAATCATGCTCATCCCATATTTACTCATCGTATAGGGCAGGTGTGTGCCAAACCATTTCGGATCCATATTCAGCGGAGGGGAGAGATTGAGGATATGCGGATTTGCGGATTGCTGCAGAAAGGGGATCAGGGCTCGGGACATCAAAAAGGTACCACGTACATTAATATCGAACATCAAATCAAACCGCTTGGGTTCTGTTTCCAGGGTTCCGGTAAGGGATATGGCACTGGCGTTATTGATCAGGATATCAATCCCTCCGAATACCATAGCCGCCTGTCGTACCGCCAAATTAATTGCCTCTTCGTTGCGCACATCCAAACGGAGGGCCAATACCCTTCCTTTTCCCAGGCGGGCCAGCTCATCCGCCGCCGAATAAATCGTCCCTTCCAGTTTCGGATGCGGATCGGTAGTCTTTGCCGCAAGTATTACGTTGGCATTGGCTTTTGCCAAACGAGCACCGATTGCTTTTCCGATTCCACGGCTACCACCGGTGATAAATACGGTCTTGTCTTCAAATGGCATAAACTGTGCTTTAGGCTTATGTACAAGTTACTCATTCTGCACCGATTATACAACTCCGGTCGGTTGGCTTCCTTTATCCATCGGTTGCGTTACCGATTATCAAAAAATAAAAGCTTTTCTTGCAGAATTCACTATTTTGGCGTTCTTTCAGAAATCAACCTATATTCTTCATTATGTTACGGACACAAAGAATTGTGAAAAACACCATCACGGCAGCATTTGTTCTGGGAGGTCTTGCAGTTGGGACTTCTGCTTCTGCTCAGAAAAAAGAGCTGACCATGCAGGAAATGCTGGTTACCGGAATTCCCCAATCTATTCAGAAACAGATTCCCCGTGTGAGCGGATGGATCGACGCCAATAACTACCTGATCAATAAAGGAAGCGGCGGCCAGGCAAAGTATTTCGTGGTTAATGCGAAAACCGGCGCGGAAGTGCCCTACGATGCTGCACAACATAGCGGCAAGAAGTCCGGTGCAACGGTCGGTGTCCGAAATAACGACCTTTACTACAGGGGAGCGGATGGGGAAAAACGACTGACCAATAACGCCGAACCCGAAGTCAACCCTCAGCTTTCTCCCGACGAAAAGTATGTGGCGTATACCCGCAACAACGATCTCTATATTTTTGACCTTGAGGCCAACAAGGAAATCCGGATAACGAACGACGGCAGTGATGTAATCCTCAACGGTTATTCCAGCTGGGTATATATGGAGGAAATCCTCGGACGGTCAACCCAACACCGTGCTTTCTGGTGGAGCCCCGACAGTAAAAAGCTGGCGTTCTTCCGTTCCGACGATTCCAAAGTTCCCGTATTTACCATGACCGACGGTGGCGACGTACATGGCTATGTAGAAACCCTCCGTTACCCCAAGCCCGGCGATCCCAACCCTGAAGTAAAGGTTGGTATTGTTGGCGTTGAAGGCGGCAACATCGTATGGGCAGATTTCGATCCTAAAAACGATCAGTATTTTGGTGCACCGATCTGGACGCCCGATGGAAAACAACTTTGGCAGCCCTGGATGAACCGCGGTCAGGACTCGCTGAAAATCTTCCGGATTTCTTTGGATAACGGTTCCAAATCGCTGGTGTACGAGGAATATCAAAAGACCTGGATCGATCTCGATAACGCTGATCGTATTACCTTCCTGCCCTCAGGAAAGGGCTTTATTCTGCAAAGCGACAAAACGGGTTGGAACATGATGTACCTGTACGATATGCAGGGTAAACTGATTAACCCAATTACCGACGGCGAATTCACGGTTACCGAAATCAAGCATATCGATGAGAAGAAGAAACAGGTTTATTTTACGGCAAGAAAAGAGAATTCAGCACGTATCGACTACTACGTAGTGAATTTCAACGGAAAGAATCTCACCCGTCTCAGTTTTGGAGAATACAATCATTCGGTGATGGTTTCTCCTGATGCGTCCTATTTCATTACTACCTATGCCAATGCATCTACCCTTCCCAAAGTGGCGTTGGTAGACAATAAGGGTAAGGTTCTTAAAGAAATCGCCGACAGCAAGGGCGATGAATACGACCAGTACAACCTGGCAAAAACGGAACTGATTCGTGTGAAGAGTGACGACGGGCTCTACGACCTTCCCGCTCTTGTTACCTGGCCGCTGAACATGGATCCCAACAAACGTTATCCGGTTCTGATCAGCATTTACGGCGGCCCCAATGCGGGCACTGTAATGGATAAACCGACACTTAGCGGGGTGCAGCAATGGTATGCAAAAGAAGGTCTTATTCAGATAGCCATGGATCACCGTGCTTCCGGACATTTCGGCAAAAAAGGGGTGAATTTCATGCACCGTAACCTCGGTTACTGGGAGATGAAAGACTACTCCGCCATTGTAAAATATCTGATTGCACAGGGCTATGCCGATCCTGCACGTATATGCATCACCGGCTTCAGCTACGGTGGGTATATGAGTTGTTATGCCCTCACCTATGGTGCGGACGTGTTTACCCACGGTATGGCCGGCGGCAGTGTTACGGACTGGCACCTGTACGATACCCACTATACCGAGCGCTTCATGGACACCCCGGCAGAAAACCCCGAAGGTTATAAAACAAGTTCCGTGTTAACCCACGCGGCGAAGTATAAAGGCAAACTGCAGATCGTTCATGGCGTTATCGATGAGAATGTGCATATGCAGAACTCGATTCTGCTCATCAGCAAACTCCAGGATCTCAAAAAAGATTTTGAGATGATGATTTACCCCGAAGGCCGCCACGGATGGCCCGGCAATAAGGGTCTGCATTTCCAGAACCTGAAAAATGACTTTATCTACCGTCACCTTCTGAAAAAGGAAATGCCCGCTCAACTGAAGCGGTAAAAAATAGACAGCAAAACAAAAAGAAATGGGGAGTCTGATGCTCCCCATTTCTTTTTAACTATTGCCGGCTTCTTTCGTTAAGATCAACTCTGCGTCACTGTCTTCATATTTCCTGATTTGTTTCAGGAGTTCCCTTTTCAGTTCGGCAGTGATTTTTTCATATCCTTTTTTTCCATAGAGATTGTTTAACTCATGCTGATCCGTTTCAAGGTCGAAAAGTTCCCAGGCCTCCACCCGTTTATAATAGCGGATCAGCTTATACCGCCGGGTTTTCACACCGAACTGCGGAGAAACAGCGTGTTCCCCGTTCTCGTAGTAGTGATAGTACAGAGCCTCCCTTGATTTCTTTTTGCCGTTGGTAACATGGGAAAGAAACGACTCTCCCTGCATATCGTCGGGAACCGGAATGGCTGCCGCTTCGAGTACGGTCGGCGCGATATCAAGGTTCATCACGAAATCTGAATTAACGGTACCGGGCTTAATTTTTCCAGGATAACGCATAATCATAGGCGTTCTAAACGACTCCTCATACATCCAACGTTTGTCGAACCATCCATGTTCTCCCATAAAGAAGCCCTGGTCGGAGAGATAAATGACAATTGTGTTTTCAGCCAGGTTATTTTTGTCGAGATAATCCAGTGCGCGGCCGATATTTCGGTCCAGTGAAACCACCGTACTGAAATAATCGCGCATATACCGTTGGAACTTCCATTCGGTGAGCACTTTTCCGGACAGGTTTTGTGCCTTTAGCTCCTTATAAATTTTATTGTAATAGTTGTCGAAGTACTCCCTTTGACGCGGATTCATTCTGCTGATGTTCCCATCGGCATTGGCCGCACTATCGCTGCCAAACATTTTCAGATCATAGCCCATGATCAGGGTTTTGGAAATGCTCATATCCTGGAGGGCAGCAGCCTGTCGGGTACTATAATTATCATGGAACGTTTCCGGCAAGGGAAAGTTGACATTATCGTACAGGCCCATATCGCAGGTATCGGGAATCCATGTACGATGCGTTGCCTTATGTCCGATGACCAAACAGAAAGGTTTCGACGTATCCCGGCTATCCAGCCAGTTCTCAGCAAGATCCTCAATTATATTGGTAACATAACCTTCGCGGGTAACCCTATTGCCGTCCATGCGGATAAAGTCAGGATTGTAGTATTGTCCCTGTCCGGGCAGGATCTGCCAATGGGTAAATCCCTGGGGATTGGTCCCCAGATGCCATTTACCGATCCACGCGGTTTGATAGCCGTGGCGGGAGAGTTCCTTTATGAATGTATTCTGTGATCCGTCGAACCGCGAATGTTCGTTATCGGTGAACCCGTTTTTGTGCGAGTATTTTCCCGTCAGGATTACTGCGCGGCTGGGACCGCAGATAGAATTGGTGACATAGGCATTTTGAAAAACGGCACCCTCGCTGGCGATTCTATCGATGGCCGGGGTGTGGGCCAGTTTGTTGCCGTAGGCGCCGATCGCCTGGACGGCGTGGTCATCAGAGACAATAATAAGGATATTGGGATTCTTTTGTGCAAATGCAGGTGAACTTGCCACCGCCGACAAAAGCAATGCAAATAATTTCAGAATTCTCATGTTGGATAGTTGAATAGATCGTATTGATCGACGCAAAATACGGCGATTCGCGGTCAACGCCAATCATCCATTGCGCAATCGCGCAAAAAAAACGCCCCATCGATGTGATGAGGCGTTTCAAAGAATATGGCAGCTACCTACTCTCCCGCATTGTGGTGCAGTACCATCGGCCATAAGGGGCTTAACTTCTCTGTTCGGAATGGGAAGAGGTGAACACCCTTGGAATAACCACCATAAGTCATTCAGATCTGACGATCAATATCGTGACATATCGGGAAAATTGCCATACACAAAAACTATACAACAATAAAATTAAAGCTTACGGGCAATTAGTACTACTCGGCTTTGCTGTTACCAACTTTACACCTGTAGCCTATCAACGTCGTAGTCTTCGACGACCCTTAAAAGTAAACTCATCTTGAGGTAGGTTTCACGCTTAGATGCTTTCAGCGTTTATCCTTTCCGTACATAGCTACTCGGCAATGCACCTGGCGGCACAACCGATACACCAGCGGTACGTACGACCCGGTCCTCTCGTACTAAGGTCACGTCCTCTCAATTTACTAGCGCCCATCACAGATAGGGACCGAACTGTCTTGCGACGTTCTGAACCCAGTTCACGTGCCACTTTAATCGGCGAACAGCCGAACCCTTGGGACCTTCTCCAGCCCCAGGATGTGACGAGCCGACATCGAGGTGCCAAACCTCCCCGTCGATATGAGCTCTTGGGGGAGATCAGCCTGTTATCCCCAGAGTACCTTTTATCCTTTGAGCGATGGCCCTTCCATTCAGAACCACCGGATCACTTTAGCCTGCTTTCGCACCTGCTCGGCATGTACGCCTCACAGTCAAGCTCCCTTATACTAATGCGCTCTGCGTACGATTACCAACCGTACTGAGGGAACCTTTGCGAGCCTCCGTTACTTTTTAGGAGGCGACCACCCCAGTCAAACTACCCACCATGCACTGTTTCCCGTTAGGGATTAGACTCTAAGCAAACGAAGGTTGGTATTTCAACGACCGCTCCACGGCACCTGGCGGCACCGCTTCAAAGCGTCCCAACTATTCTACACATCGTTTGCTCAAAATCAATGCAAAGTTGTAGTGAAGGTTCACGGGGTCTTTCCGTCCCGTGACGGGTAACCGGCATCTTCACCGATACTACAATTTCACCGGGCTCGTGGAGGAGACAGTGTTCAACTCATTAGACCATTCGTGCAGGTCGGAACTTACCCGACAAGGAATTTCGCTACCTTAGGACCGTTATAGTTACGGCCGCCGTTTACTGGGGCTTCAGTCAGGAGCTTTGGCTTGCGCCGAACACCCTTCCTTAACCTTCCAGCACCGGGCAGGTATCAGGCTCTATACGTCATCTTACGATTTTGCAGGGCCCTATGTTTTTGTTAAACAGTTGGTTGAACCATTTTACTGAGACCACATCGCTGTGGTACGCTTTATCCCGAAGTTACAGCGTCAATTTGCCTAGTTCCTTCTCCACGGCTCACCCGAGCGCCTTAGAATACTCATCTCGTCTACCTGTGTCGGTTTACGGTACGGGCTGCTTAAAACACACCTTAGAAGGTTTTCTCGGAGGCCTGATTAGGGTCACTATCCACTTTGCCGAAGCATCGCGGTACTATCACCTTCGACATTCAACCCGGATTTGCCTGAGTCAAATTTATCTACGGGCTTTAACGTTCTATTCCGTAAGAACGCGGACCTTTCACTTCCCCGTCACTCCATCGATTTTTAAGCAGGTACTGGAATATTAACCAGTTTGCCATCAGCTACCCCTTTCGGGTTCGCCTAAGGACCCGACTAACCCTGATCCGATTAACGTTGATCAGGAAACCTTAGACTTTCGGCGAATAAGTTTTTCACTTATTTTATCGTTACTTATGCCTACATTTTCGTTTCCAACTGCTCCAGCATACCTCGCGATACACCTTCAACGCAAGTTGGAATGCTCCCCTACCACTCGTACTTACGTACAAGTTTAGAGCTTCGGTTGATTGTTTGATGCCCGATTATTTTCCGTGCCTGAACCCTCGACCAGTGAGCTGTTACGCACTCTTTAAATGAATGGCTGCTTCCAAGCCAACATCCTGGCTGTTATAGAAGCCCCACCTCGTTTGATCAACTTAACATACGCTTAGGGACCTTAGCTGCTAATCTGGGTTATTTCCCTCTCGGCCACGGATCTTAGCACCCGCAGCCTCACTCCCGGAGAAATTTGCTAGCATTCGGAGTTTGTCAGGGTTTGGTAGGCGGTGAAGCCCCCTAGCCCAATCAGTAGCTCTACCTCTATCATACTTCTATATGTGACGCTGTTCCTAAAAACATTTCGGGGAGAACGAGCTATCTCTCAGTTTGATTGGCCTTTCACCCCTATCCACAGGTCATCCCATAACTTTTCAACGTTAATGAGTTCGGTCCTCCAGTGTGTGTTACCAAACCTTCAACCTGCCCATGGATAGATCACAAAGTTTCGCGTCTACCCCCACTGACTTAACGCCCTGTTCGGACTCGCTTTCGCTACGGCTCCGTTACTGAAGAACTTAACCTCGCCAGTGAGGAGTAACTCGTAGGCTCATTATGCAAAAGGCACGCCGTCACCCTTTAACAGGCTCCGACCGCTTGTAGGCGCACGGTTTCAGGTACTATTTCACTCCCTTGTTCAGGGTGCTTTTCACCTTTCCCTTACGGTACTGGTTCACTATCGGTCTCTAAGGAGTATTTAGCCTTACCAGATGGTGCTGGCAGATTCACGCAGGATTCCTCCGGTCCCGCGCTACTCAGGATTCTGCTCAGAATTGTTTATTTACGCCTACAGGGCTTTCACCTTGTACCGCCACACTTTCCAATGTGTTCAGCTTGAAAACAATCCCTAAATGCAGTCCTACAACCCCCGTGGAGCACGCCCCACAGGTTTGGGCTCTTTCCGTTTCGCTCGCCACTACTCAGGAAATCATTGTTATTTTCTTTTCCTCCGCCTACTTAGATGTTTCAGTTCAGCGGGTTGGCTCTCCTTGCGGAGTGACATGTCTTCAACATGCCGGGTTGTCCCATTCGGAAATGCAGGGATATAACGCTTGTGTGCAACTCCCCCTGCCTTATCGCAGCTTACCACGTCCTTCTTCGCCTCTTAGAGCCTAGGCATCCACCATGCGCCCTTATTCGCTTTAAAAAAGTTACTGCCTCTTTTTTTAAGTGGTTGACTATCCACTTTCGTTGTACTCGGTATGACAACTTTTTTTCCCAATATGTCAAAGAACTTTAACCTTTGCAGGTTCTGGCCAATGTCGGAACCTTCGTCCCTTTCATCGTCTTTTAGTGGAGGATAACGGATTCGAACCGTTGACCCCCTGCGTGCAAGGCAGGTGCTCTAGCCAGCTGAGCTAATCCCCCAGTACTGTTCAGAGCGGTCAAGGTGTTTAAGCTACCGCTTCCTACTCCACTTCTTCCCTTCTTCTTAAGAACTTCTTGTAGACCCGAGCAGATTTGAACTGCTGACCCCTACATTATCAGTGTAGTGCTCTAACCAGGCTGAGCTACGGATCTAGATCAGATGGTAGCGCCCATATAAGCGTTACACTTACCGATTACCTTGAAAATTTCGGAAACAACAGCTACAAGACAATCCCTCTCATAGCTCTAAAAAGGAGGTATTCCAGCCGCACCTTCCGGTACGGCTACCTTGTTACGA